>ERZ761609.36-NODE-36-length-204607-cov-45.371593_pt1 | contig 204607 bp, 190 predicted proteins | sample MGYA00511163_ERZ761609 | MGnify/ENA primary metagenome ERZ761609 (study PRJEB28899, sample SAMN02445070) | bioreactor sludge metagenome | biome: EBPR sludge | place: Australia: Brisbane, Thorneside Wastewater Treatment Plant | collected 2011-12-16 ... | reverse complement strand
ACCTGCTTTATTGCCTGAGCCAGACTTGCCGCTACGCTTGCCTGAACCTGCTTTATTGCCTGAGCCAGACTTGCCGCTACGCTTGCCTGAACCTGCTTTACCACCTGAGCCAGATTTGCCGCTGCCAATTTCACCACATTGCTTGCCTGCAATACCTTCCCAAGCCTCGGCAGGGCCTTGAGGATTTGATCCATTACAACTGCTGCCTACACGGGAGCTACTGCAGGGTGCGCTTAAGAAAGAAGTGGAAGAAATCGGCGTTGAGCCACTGGAACCCAAACCAGAAATATTGAATGTCATGATACTAAATCCTTTTTCATGTGTTCAAAAACAGGATCTGGAAGAGCAGAATCGTCACATCCTTGTCATCATCCATTAACATTGAAACTAGGTTAGCTTTTGCCGAAAGAGAGCAGAAAGTCAGATAAACGCCAAAGCATTGCCTACCAACGGTCAATCAGCATAGGATACGGGCTTGAACTTTTAACAACAGGCCAATTTTATGGGCTTAGCCAAACGCATCATCCCCTGCCTCGACGTGGACAACGGGCGCGTCGTCAAAGGCGTGAATTTCGTTGACATCCGCGACGCAGGCGACCCGGTGGAAATCGCTGCCCGCTACAACCGTGAAGGTGCGGATGAAATCACTTTCCTCGACATCACCGCCAGTTCTGACAACCGTGACACCATCGTGCATGTGGTGGAGGCGGTCGCTTCACAGGTATTCATTCCCCTGACGGTCGGCGGCGGTATCCGCAAGCCGGAAGACGTGCGCAGGATGCTCAATGCCGGTGCTGACAAGGTAGGCATCAATACGGCGGCAGTATTCAATCCCGAACTGGTTAGAGAATGTACGGATTATTTCGGTTCGCAATGCATCGTGGTAGCTATTGATGCCAAACGTGTGAATGAACCGGGCGAACCTGACCGTTGGGAGGTGTTTACCCACGGCGGGCGCAAGCGTACCGGGATTGATGCGGTGGAATGGGCGGAAAAAATGGCTGCCTATGGTGCAGGCGAGTTGCTTGTTACCAGTATGGATCGGGATGGAACCAAAGTCGGTTTTGACCTCGGCCTGACCAAAGCCATTACAGACCGGGTAGGTATCCCGCTGATTGCTTCCGGTGGCGTTGGTAATTTGCAACATCTGGCGGATGGCGTGCTGCAAGGCGGTGCAGATGCCGTGCTGGCTGCCAGCATTTTTCACTTCGGCGAATACACGGTCGGTGAAGCCAAGCGTTATATGGCAGCGCAAGGCATCGAAATGCGGCTGTAGAACAAGGACATCAATGCTAACTGTCGATAAAGCGCTGATCCACCAGCGCAAAACGTCCCTGGAAAATGCCAAACTTGCGCTCAAACAGCATTTTATTGGCATTGATAAAATCATCGACGACCTGATTGATTACATTCAGGTCTGGTATCTGATGCCCGAATTGCTCAAGCGCCCGGTGATTGTCAATTTATGGGGCATGACCGGCGTGGGCAAAACCGATCTGGTGCGCAAGCTGGTTAAGCATCTGCATTTTCAGGATCGTTTTGTTGAAATTGAGCTTTCCAATGTTGACCAGACCTCATGGAATTCCTCGGTTTCCAGTGTGCTGGAAAGCTACGAGTTCCATGACGGCAAACCTTGCATTGTGCTGTTCGATGAAATCCAGCGTTTCAATACACTGGATGAACTCGGCAAACCCATGCCGCAAACCAAATTCATGGATTTCTGGGAACTGCTATCTGACGGACATTTGTCAAAAAAGCAGCGTGACGATCTGGATAGTTTCCTGTTCAGCTATTACCAGCGCCGTCAGGAAGCCCAGCGCAAACGTCAGGCGGGTGAAGAGGTTTCCGATTCAGTCTATTACCTCAGTTCGTGGGAGGCAATTTCGCTGAAAAAAGCCCTCAACCTGCACATGGATATGGAGGAGCTATTAAGCCTCAGCGAAGACGACATGATTGACCTGATCATGCAAGCCAAGCGCCAGAAAACCATTTACGAGCCGATTGATCACGCCAAAACCCTGATTTTGATTTCCGGCAATCTGGATGATGCTTTCCAGATGGCGACCCAAGCGGCGGAAAGTGAGGTGGACGCAGATATTTTCCACGCTTTCACCACCAAAGTGACCCTGATGGATGTCAAGGGGGCACTGATGCGTAAGTTTCGCCCGGAACAGGTAGCGCGTTTTGGCAATATACACTTGATTTATCCCAGCCTGCGCAAACAGGATTTCACCCGTCTGATTGAGCGTGAAATTGAGCGTGTCCAGCAGGAAACCGTCGAGCGTACCGGGATTCGTCTGGCAGTGGATCACAGCATGGTGAGCCTGATCTACCGCAATGGTGTGTTTCCGGTACAAGGGGTGCGCCCGGTGTTTTCCAGTGTCACTGACATTCTGGAAGTGAATTTGTCCAAGCTGTTGTTCCACGCCTTGACCCACGATGCCGAGCACATTGCCCTGCGCTATGCGAGCGATGCCAAACAAATTGAGGCACAAGTCGGCGATGAAAAAGTGTATTACCCCTATGTCGGGCGTATTGATGATATTCGTGCCAGTAACGAGCAGGCAACGGTTGCCAATATCAGCATCCATGAAGCCGGTCATGCGGTGGTGTACATGGCATTGTTCGGGCTTGCACCCTTGCAGCTAAAAAGCCGGATTGCCAATGCTTACGCGGGTGGTTTCACCTTCCCGCACCAGATTCACCGCACCCACCGTACCATGCTGGACATGATCAAGGTCTATCTGGCGGGCGGGATTGCCGAGGAACTGGTGTTTGGTGCGCCCAATGCCACTACCGGGCGCGAATACGACCGCGAGCAAGCCACCATGCTGGCGCTGGATTATGTGCGCCGTTTCGGTTTCGATGCAGAATTCCAGGCTTGTTACATTCTGGAAGATCACGCCTACAAGATGCATCAGGCTGTGACCGATATTGATGCCGAAAAAATGATGATGCGGCTTGCCAGCGAAACCCGTGAATTGCTGGCACAACACCGCCAACTGCTGCTGGCACTGGGTGATGCCCTGGCACAATCCGGCAGTCTGGAAACCCAAACGGTTGCCGAATTGGCGGCACGTCACCATGTGGTGGCAGTGGTGAAAGAAGAGGGCTATTTGCACGTTGCGCCTTACGACCAACTGCTGCAACAAGCCTTGCCTAACCTGACAAACTAAGCGCTATAATGCCGCCCATGAATGATACTGTATTGACCCAACTCGCCGAGGTGCTGGAAAGCCGCAAACAGGCTGCACCCGACAGTTCCTATGTTGCCAAGCTCTATGCCAAGGGGCTGGATGCCATCCTGAAAAAGGTTGGTGAGGAAGCCACCGAAACCGTGATGGCAGCCAAAGATGGCGACAAGGAAAAGATTGTTTATGAAGTCGCGGATTTGTGGTTTCATACGCTGGTATTACTGGCACAGCAGAACCTGCACCCCGACGATGTGCTGAATGAACTGGCACGACGTTTCGGCATGTCAGGTCTGGTGGAAAAAGCCAACCGTAAATATTAACTCAAGGAGATTAAGGAAATGGGTTTAGGTGGTATCAGCCCCTGGTCATTGTTACTGATTCTGGTCATTATCCTGCTGCTGTTCGGCACCAAACGCCTGCGCAACATGGGTAGTGATTTAGGTGAGACCTTCAAAAACTTCCGCAATGCCATGAAAACCGGTGAAGAGGAACAAACCAATACCCCCACACAACAGGTCAATCAGCAACAGCCTCCCGTACATGGCAATGTGATCGACTCGGAAGCCAAGGTCAAAGACAAGGTTTGATTACCTCACTTTTCAAGGTAACACCTCATGTTTGAATCCAGTTTCCTCGAAATGCTGGTGGTTGGTATCATTGCCTTGCTGGTCATTGGTCCTGAACGTTTACCGGGGCTGGCTCGCAAAGCAGGGCGACTACTCGGCAAGGCACGAGCTTTCATCGCCACTACCCGTTCTGACATTGAACGTGAGTTGCGCACCGAAGAAATGCGCTCCATGCTCAGCCGTCAGGAAGAGGAAATCCGCGAGTTACGCAATCTGATGCAGCAAAATACCGACGAAGTACGCCACAGTATCGACGCTGCCACCAAGCCACCCCATGACCCAAAAAGCTAAACCGCCCACAGAGGGTGAGGAACTTGGATTCCTGCAACACCTGATCGAGCTGCGTGACCGCCTGCTGCGTATGGTGATGGCCATTGGCATTGTGTTTCTGATCCTGATGCCGTTTGCGCAGGATTTGTACAACCTATTGTCTGATCCATTGGTACGGCATTTACCCGAAGGGCAAAAACTGATTGCAGTGGGAGTGGCTTCACCGTTTTTCATTCCCTACAAACTGGCTCTCATGGTGGCGTTTGTGTTGGCGTTGCCTTATGTGTTGTATCAGGTTTGGGGCTTTGTTGCGCCTGGGTTGTATCAGCATGAGAAAAAAATTGTTACGCCACTGCTGCTTTCCAGTGTGATTTTGTTCTATTTGGGCATGGCATTTGCGTATTTTTTCGTTCTGCCGATGGTTTTCAGCATTTTACCCAGTTTTGCCCCAACGAATGTTAATGTCTCGCCAGACATTGCCGAATACCTTGACTTCGTGATGATGATGTTCATGGCATTTGGTATTGGTTTTGAAATGCCGGTTGCCACGATTTTGCTGATCAGCACCGGCATCGCCAGTCGTGAAACCCTAGAACAGTCGCGCCCTTATGTGATTGTGGCAGCGTTCACCATCGGCATGTTGTTGACCCCGCCTGATGTGCTGTCGCAGGTAATGCTGGCAGTGCCGATGTGGTTGTTGTTTGAGGTCGGCTTGCTTGCCAGCCGCTTGTTCGACAAGAATGTGGCGCAAGCCAGTGCGGAGCGGGAAGCCCGTGAGAAACTTGAATATCAGGGCGAAATCAACGCACCTGCTAACCCGACAACTAGCAACACAATGGCTGCGGCAGGTGTTGCAACAGCCACCAGTGTGGCAACTGCTACCGCTACTGCTTGGGAAGATGATACCCATATTTTCGAGGAAACCGTTGCTACCCAGTCGACAGATGACGAGGAATTCCGTCCTCTGACTGACGAGGAAATGGAAGCTGAGCTGGCAAAGCTGGATGAGGAGTTCAAGCGTATGGAAGAAGGTTTCCGTCGGGAAGAAAACGATCCGCCTAAAACAGAGTGACCTGCCTCAGGCAACGTCTGGCACTTTCGGCCTGGCTTCATCCGCCGGGTCGAAAATGTCGCGGAAGCTGGCATAGCTAGCACCTGCCAGCACCGGGATCAGCACCAGATAACCCAGCCCAAAGGCAACAGACCCCAGCAGCGCCAGCAACAGGATGGCAACCGCAAACAGTACTAGCGGGATAATGTTCTTCAGGCAAGCCAGCAGGCTGGTGGTGATGGCATCCAGCGGTTCCTGATTCTCAAACACCACCAGTGGTGTGGCAAAGAAAAACGCCATCAGCACTACCAACATGACACCACCTTGCAACATCAGGCTGACCGGGGAGCCTTCCGACATGGCAGCCAGTGTTTCAGCGACATTGGCTTCGCTCTGGGGCATATACAGCGCTTGCAGGATGGTTCCGGTCAGCGGATAGAGGGACACAAACAGCAAGAGCGCACCTACCACCATTGCCCCACCCAACACTAACAAAGGTTTGCGGAAACGCGGATCATGGAAACCAATCAGGATGTCTTCCACCTGTGCCAGCGCCCCTACCAGTGACTTGTGGGCTGTAACCAACAAGCCGGTCAGCAGGAAGGGCATGATGAATGCGATCAGGAAAATACCAACAAACGGCAACATGCCCAACAGCATCAGGAGCAAAAGAAAAATGATGGACAGTGCCAACCACGCCCCAAGATTGGATTTGAAGGCGTACCAGCCTGCACCCAGCCAGACGAAGCACTGTCGCAATGCAACCAACTGTATCTTCATGGTGTAGCCCTTTTACCGTGGAAATCTTGTAATAGTTATTGATGAATGAATCTGGTAACAAGTTTCACTTGGTAGCGTAAAAGACTTGAAAAGTCAATTGTGCAGCGCAAATTAAGTAATTACCTGCTACAATGCCCCGCTTCGTGAAAGACTGCATAGCAACGAGGTTCACTGTGAGACCGTCAACTGTTCCCCGCCGCAAAACCGTCATGCTGATTCTGGATGGTTTTGGTGTAAACCCCAGCAAAAAATACAACGCTGTTTACGAAGCCGATACTCCCCGGCTGGATGAATACTTCGGTAAGTACCCACATACGACCCTGCAAGCCTCCGGGCGGGCGGTTGGCTTACCGGATGGGCAAATGGGCAATTCCGAAGTCGGGCACATGACCATCGGTTGCGGCACGATCCTCAAGCAAGATCTGGTGCGAATTGATGATGCCATTGATGATGGCAGTTTTTTCAAAAACCATTCCCTGCTGAATGCCCTGAATGCTGCCAAAGCCGACAAACGCCCGCTGCATTTGTTGGGGCTGGTATCGGATGGCGGTGTCCACAGCCACATGACCCACCTGACTGCCTTGCTGCGTGCCTGCATGGAACACGGTGTCAAACCGGTACTGCACGCCATTACCGACGGGCGTGATACCGCTCCCAAGGTTGCAAAACAGTTCATCAGGCACGTCATGAACATCATGGAAATGACCGGCGGTGAAATTGCCACTGTCACGGGGCGTTTTTATGCGATGGATCGTGACAACCGCTGGGAACGCACCAAAGTGGCCTGGGACGCGATGGTACACGGCATCGGCACACCAGCCAGTGACCCCTTGCAGGCCGTCGAAGATGCTTACGCCGCCGGGGAAACTGACGAATTCATCAAGCCGCGTATCATGCCGGGAGCAGAACGCATCCAGAGCAACGATACCGTGTTGTTTTTCAACTTCCGCAATGACCGCCCTCGCCAGACAGCCAAAGCCTTGGCGGATGAAAACTTTGACGGCTTTGACCGGGGGAGTTTTGAGGTGGTCTCCCTCACCACCATGACGGAATACGACAAGCGCTTGCTGGCTCCGGTGCTGTTCCCACCCGAGCGCCCCGCCACCAATCTGGCACAGACCATCAGCCTGGCTGGCCTGAAGCAGTTGCATTGCGCAGAAACGGAAAAGTATGCCCACGTGACCTTTTTCTTCAACGGTGGGCGTGAGCGTACCTATGCGGGTGAAGACCGCATTGTGATTCCATCTCCCAAGGTGGAAACCTATGATTTGCAGCCGGAAATGAGTGCTGCGGAAGTGGCAGATACCGTCATCAACGCCATTGAAAGCAACCAGTACTGCTTCATCGTGGCGAATTTCGCCAACGGTGACATGGTAGGCCACACGGCTGTACCGGGTGCGGTCATCAAGGCAGTGGAAACGCTGGATCGTGAAGTCGGGCGGGTGCTGGATGCGATCGTCAAGCATAACTATTCTGCCATCCTGACGGCTGACCACGGCAATTGTGATGAATACATCGACCCGCTGAGTGGTGAACCCAACACCCAGCACACGGTTTACCCGGTTCCTTGCCTGATTGTCGACAAATCCAACTGGCGTTTGTCCACGGAAGGCGGTCTCAGCAACCTTGCCCCGACTGTCCTGCATCTGATGGGTTTGCCTAAACCGGAAGGCATGAAAGGCAAGACTCTGCTGCTGGAAGAGTTACCGGCGGGGCAAGGCGCTGGCGGCAATTACTGAGGCTTATTGCCCCAGCAAGGCTTTTTTCAGTGGGGCTTGTACGGGTTTTTCGCCCAGCCATATGCCGAAAAATGCCTGTTTGAAATCCGCCCCGGCAATGCTTGCGGCATTCTTGCCATTCTTGATGATGGCAAGTTTGTCGGCGTTGAAGGCGAAATCGTAAATATCTCCTTCCTTGATTTCTTCCTTGAATACGGCAATCAGTTGCTCAATGCGGGGTTGCAGGCTTGGATCAGTGCTGGATTGCTTGAAGCCAGAGCGCACGGCCTCTTCCATGTTTTCGCTGGTAATCATGCCGGATGTGATTTCCAGGCGCATGGTGCTGGGCTGGGTGGAAGTGAGGATGGCGGCGGCATCTGTACTTTTTGCCTGCAAATACAAGCCTGCGGTATACAGGTTGAAAATGGCCTTGGTGCGGATGCCCTTGCCATTGAGGGTCAGGTTTTGTCCGGCAAAGGTTTGCTGGGCAGGAAAGTTGTCAGTTGCCAGGCTGACAGCAGGTAACAGGCACAACAGTGCTAGACAGAATTTCAACAGGGTACGCATGGCCTATCTCCTCTTTGTTGACTGTGACAGTACGGCTATCTATATCACTTTCAACAATTTTCAGCCATAGAAAACAAAAACCCCGCAGGGGGCTACGGGGTTGAGAGAGAGGAGAGCTTGAGATGTGTTATTTCATTCGCCTTGCCGAAACGCTTTTTGTGTTCCCTTGACTATGACTGGTTGCATCCATGCCGCTTGAGTTGTTGCTTTTAGGTTCGACATTCTTGTCATTCCGGTTGTGGCGTTAATCGACAGGGTTGCTTGCCTGTCTGGGATAAAGTATAGGAAACAAATCTCAGAATGTAAGGCTAAAAAGATATTATCGGTATCATTCCTTGCCTGAATGGTCGCCGGTTATCGGATCGTAACTGTGGTCGGGGTGTACTCTGCTAGACTGGAACCTGATCCGATCAACCAGTCATAAAAACAAACCATGAATACCGGACTCATCATCTTTCTTTCCCTGTTGGGTGGTCTTGTGTTGTGGGCAATCCTGCTCTACAACCAGTTGGTTGCCCTGAAAAACAATACTGCCAAAGCCTGGAGCAACATCGACGTATTGCTCAAGCAGCGCAATGCCGAATTACCCAAGCTGGTCGCTGTGTGCAAGGAACACATGCAATACGAACAGGCAACCCTGCAAAAGGTGATGGAAGCCCGCAACCGGGTTGCCAGTGCCATGCAATCCGGCGATATGGGGGCTTTGGGGGCAGCGGAAGGTGCATTGCGTATCGGTCTGGGGAATCTGTTTGCGGTTGCGGAGGCGTACCCCGAGTTGAAGGCCAGCGATTCCTTCCGGCATTTGCGTGAGCGCATCACCGGGCTGGAAGACAGCATTGCCGATCGGCGCGAGTTTTATAATGATTCTGCTGCCATCAACAATACCCGTATCGAACAGTTCCCGGATGTGGTCATTGCCAAAGCATTCAGTTTCAAGCCATTCCGCCTGATGAGTTTCAGTGCCGAGGAAACCAGTGATGTGGACGTGGCTGCGCACTTTACTGCCTGAACTGGGTGGGACAGGCAACCCGCCGCTGGGTGATAGGGGTGGGCTGGACTGGTTGCAGGTGATGGATAACCAGCGCATTGCTGTTTTGCGGCGCGGTGGTTTGATGAATCTGGCGGCAGCCCCCAGCTTTGTGTTGTTGTGGGGTATTGCCTGTCTGGGATTGTTTTATTACGCGCTCAAGCCGTGGCTGCTGTTGCTTGCAACGTGCAGTCTGCTGTTTTCACTAGGTTTGTTTCGCCGTTATCGCCTGATTGCCGATACCCCAACCTCAACACTCAGCAGTGGTGCGCAGGGTTATGTGGAATTGCAAGGTAAAGCCGCCCTGCCCGATGGGGTGGGTTTCCGTGGTTTACCGCATCTGCCTGTTACCGTGTGGTTGCCGGGTTATGTGGAAGATGAGCCGTTTGTGCTGGATGATGGCAAGGGGCGTTGCCTGCTTTATCCGCGTGGTGCTGAAATCATTGCTTGCCCTGGTGACAGTCATTATTCCTGGCTGAATGCCATTTACCCCGGACAAACCTTGTATGCTTTGGGGGAGTTACATACCTTACGCAGCGTTGGTGATTCAGATGAACAGCGAGAACGGTTGGCGGCGTTATTGGCAGAATGGAAAAGCAACCCGTTACAGTTACGTCGCTGTTTTGATGTGGATGGCAACGGGCAGATTGACCCGGATGAATGGCAGCAGGTATTGGTAGCCGCCCAACGCTGGGTTACTGATGATTTGCGGGAACAACAGCGTGCACCGGGTACGCATGTGATGGATGGGGCAAAGGCTGGACAATTGTTCCTGATTACCAATATTCCCCCTGAGAAACTGGCGGGGCGCTATCGGCAAATGGCATTTGTGCATCTGCTTTACTGGTTATCATGCTTGCTTGCCATGCTCATAATATAAGCAATAATAAACAAATTCTCGCAAACCGCCCTATATCAATAAATGGCAATGTTGAGCAACATTGCGCTTGTTCCTTGCATTTTCTGGGCACTTTTTTCTGTTTTTCATGCAAATTCGTGTCTTTATTGTTCAGCTTCCGCCGTTTTTTGAAGTAGTTACTCCCACCTGTTTACAGCTTTTTTACATGACCGATGACATTATTGCGATGATCGACAAGTTTCCCATCAGGAAAGAGAGGCTTGACGGTTTGGCGGGGTGTGTAGGTCTGTCAAATTCAGAATTGTCGACAATATCATGAAAATGACTGGCTCATGTGCTCTTTCAAACAAGATGGGGACATGGGTCGAATGCATTTTCGAGAGGTTTTTTCAGCAAACGGAGGAGTCATTTAATGGCGTCAAACATCAACTGGGCGGCGATCGACAGCGATCCGCGCTTTCAGGCGTTGCACAAGAAGAAAACCACCTTCTTGTGGAGCCTGATGATCATTTCAACTGTCTACTATTTCCTGCTGCCCATTGGCGCAGCGTACTACCCTGACCTGTTCAAAATCAAAGTCTGGGGGCCAATGAACGTTGGCATCCTGTTCGCTTTGTCTGAATTCGTGGTCGCCTGGACTATCGCGGCTGTTTATGCCCGTCGTGCCAACCGTGATTTCGACGCGATGGCGGCTGAAATTGTCCGTGACGTTGCCTGATCAAGTAAGGGAGAGACACATGAAGAAATCTTTGTGGGCAGGTTCTGCCCTGCTGCTGTCATTGTTCGCTTGCCAAGCTGCCTTTGCTGAAGGTGGTGCGGTAGCTGACCAATACAAGTGGCTAACGTTTGTGGTTTTCGGTGCGATTATCGGCCTGACCATGTATGTAACTTACCGCGCTGCGAAGCAAACCTCTTCTGCGGCTGACTTCTACGCTGCTGGTCGTTCCGTTACCGGTGTACAAAACGGTTGGGCGATTGCGGGTGACTACCTGTCTGCTGCCTCTTTCCTGGGTATTGCTGGTTTGATCTCCCTGTACGGTTATGACGGTTTCATGTACTCCGTAGGCTGGCTGGTTGCTTATATCACCGTATTGCTGGTGATTGCGGAACCTTGCCGTAACATCGGCAAGTACACACTGGGCGACATTCTGGCGTTCCGTAATAACCCGAAAGCCTCCAAGACCGTTGCAGCGATTTCTACCGTTACCGTTTCCACTTTCTACCTGACGGCTCAAATGGTAGGCGGTGGCGTTCTGGTTAAAACCCTGATCGGTATTGACTATGAAATCTCCGTTATCGCAGTAGGCATCCTGATGCTGACCTACGTCGTATTCGGCGGCATGAAAGCCACTACCTGGGTACAGATCATCAAGGCGATCCTGCTGGTGACTGCTTCCATCCTGCTGGTATTGTTCACTTGGGGTCAGTATGGCTTCTCCTTCCCTGGCTTCCTGGATGCGGTCGTTGGCAATGCTGACGTACAAAAGCAAGTTGCCAAACTGCTGGGTGACGCTGCTACCAACATGACACCTGAGCAACTGGGTCAACGCTTCCTTGAACCTGGCCTGTTCCTGAAGAACCCGATTGACCAGATCTCTCTGGGTATGGCACTGGTTTTGGGTACTGCCGGTCTGCCACACATCCTGATGCGCTTCTTCACGGTTCCAACGGCACAAGACGCACGTAAATCTGTTATCTGGGCGATGGGCATCATCGGTGGTTTCTACGTCCTGACCCTGTTCCTGGGTATGGGTGCTGCCATCAACGTAACACCTGCGACAATTGTCGGTCTGGACAAGGGCGGTAACATGGCTGCTCCATTGCTGGCTCAGTTCGTCGGTGGTGGCCCTGACTCGCTGCTGGGTAACTTCTTCCTGGCGTTTGTTGCAGCGGTTGCGTTTGCCACTATCGTTGCGGTTGTTGCCGGTCTGGTATTGGCGGCGGCTTCTGCCATGTCCCATGACCTGTACGTTGGTGTTGTTCGTGGTGACCACGCCACTGCACAAGAGCAAATCACTGCTGCCCGTGTTGCTACCGTTATCGTGGGTGCATTGGCTATCTATGTCGGTATCGCTGCCAAAGGCCAGAACGTTGCGCATCTGGTGGCACTGGCATTTGCGGTTGCTGCATCTTCCAACCTGCCTGCGGTGTTCCTGACCCTGTACTGGAAAAAGACCAACACTTATGGTGTGGTTGCCGGTATGTTGGTTGGTGCGTTCTCTGCAATTTATCTGGTAATGGTTTCCCCGAACATGACTTACCCATTGGCAAAAATTGCTGATGCGAAGAAAGTTCTGGAAGGTACACCAGCAACACCAGCCAAAGAAGCAGCAGCAGCACAATGGGGCTTCTCTTGCGAACTGTTCGCCAGTGCAGATTGCAAGAAGGAAGTGAAAGCATCTCCTGAAAAACCAGCCGTTCCAGGTGCTAAAGAGAAGCTGGCGAAAGCCCAGACTGATCTGGCTGCCCTGGCTGATGAAGCAGCCAAAGCTGCCAAGCAGAAGGAAATTGCTGGTCTGGAAAAAGCCATCAAGGCTGCGGAAGACGACCTGAAGAAATTTGAAGGTCAGACTACCAGCATGATGGGTCTGGAAAAGCCTTGGTTCCAGTTGAAGAACCCTGGCTTGATCTCTATCCCGCTGGGCTTCCTTGTCACCATTCTGGTTTCACTGTTCACTCGTGACCGTCGCTCTGACGAGATGTGGGACGAGCTGTATGTGCGTCAGAACACCGGTATCAACGCCGAAGGTGCACAAGCCCACTAAGAGGTTTCCTCCCTCTAAAGAAAGCCCCCGCCTTGTGCGGGGGTTTTTCTTGCCGGGGTCTGAAAATCAGGGGATAGTCACCATTTTGAAGAATATTATTGAGAGACAAGCCCCATGTCTGTCAGCAGTATCTGGTTTTCCCGCCTGAATCTGGATAACCCTTACGGGAAGGAATCGTATGTCCTGGCCTTCCTGTTTTCCGTGCTGGTTGCGGTTATTTCTTATCCATTGTCCCTGCACATGGACATCGCCAACATCATCATGCTGTTCCTGCTGGAGGTGTTTCTGTGCGCCATTTGGCTGGGGCAAGGTCCATCCTTGCTGGCAGCGATTGCGTCGGTACTGCTGTTTGATTTCTTTTTTGTCCCACCCCAGTTTGCACTATTGACGACCAGTGTCGAACACATTGTCATGATGGTGGTGATGTTGCTGATTGCCTTGCTGACCGGGCAAATGGCGTCTGTCCTGCTGGCGCAGAATCGTGAATTGCAGGCCAGCGAAGCACTGACCAGTTCCCTTTACCGGATGGCACGCGAATTGGCAGGGGCAAGCAGTGCGCAACAAGTGGAAGAAATTGCCCAGCGTTACCCGGCGAGTGCTGCTGCCAGCTCCCTGCTATCCATTGCCCAAGAACGCCTGCATTACGCCGACATGCTGGAGACTCAGCACGTACAGGTGGAATCCGAACGTTTGCGCAATGCTATCCTGTCCTCACTGTCACATGACCTGCGAACCCCTTTGACGGCACTGGTCGGACTGACCGAGGTCCTGCAACTGGACAATGCCAACCTTTCCCCTTCCCAAAGCAACATGGTGGATGCAGTACACGAGCAATCGGTGCGGTTGGCAGGGATGGTGGCAAAACTGCTGGATCTGGCGCGGTTGTCTGCTGGTAAAGTTACCATCAACAAGGAATGGAATTCCCTTGCCGATGTGACGGGTGCTGCGCTGGCGTTGTTAAGCCATGCCTTGGCAAAACACCCGCTTACGGTGGAGATTCCCGGTAACTTTCCCTTGGTGGAATTTGATGCCGTCCTGATTGAGCGGGTTATCAGCAACCTGCTGGACAATGCCTGCAAGTACACGCCAGCGGGAACGCCCATCACCATTGCTGCCGTGCTTAACAGCCGTCAGGTTGAAATGCGCATTTGTGACCGGGGCAGCGAAACCCTGTTCAATACCCTGATGACATCCGGCATTGCTGCCAACCGCGTGGCTGCACCGGAAAAAAACACGGGTTTGGGCTTGGCAATTTGTGAAGCCATTTTGAAGGTACACGGCGGTACGTTATACCTGCAACAGCATAAAGGGGGAGGAATCTGTGCCTGTTTTACCCTACCGTTCAGTACACCTCCCGTCATGGACGATGAACCTGAAGAGAAACCCACATGAACAATAATTCCGTATTGATCGTTGAAGATGAACCGCGTATCCGCCAGTTTCTGCGTACCGCGCTGGAAACAGAGGGCTTCAAGGTGTTGGAAGCCCCTACCGTGACAGGCGGCCTGGGGCTGGCGGGCGAATACCGGCCTGGGCTGGTGGTGCTTGACCTTGGGTTGCCGGATGCGGATGGTATCGAGTTTATCCGCATTTTACGCAGTTGGTCGGATGTGCCGGTACTGGTGCTGTCTGCCCGCAACATGGAAAGTGACAAGGTGGCAGCACTCGATGTGGGGGCAGACGATTACCTTGCCAAACCTTTTGGGGTGACAGAATTGCTAGCGCGGTTACGCGCCCTGCGGCGGCGGCGTGAAAAGCGCCCTACTGATGATTTCGCCGTGATCCGTTTTGGTGAGGTGGTGGTTGACCGTGCCAACCGTGCGATTACCCGCAGTGGGGAAGTTGTCCACCTGACCCCGCGTGAATATCACCTGTTGACGGTGTTGCTGGCACAGCCGGGCAAAATCCTTACCCAGCGGCAACTGTTGCGGGAAGTGTGGGGAACGGGGCACGCCGAAGACGGGCATTACATCCGCATTTACATTGGCAGGCTGCGCCAGAAGCTGGAAACCGATCCGACCCACCCCCGTCATTTACTGACAGAAACCGGGGTGGGGTATCGGTTTAACCCCTGAGCCTTTAGAAATGGGGTTGCTGGATTTCGATGTAGGACACTGAGCCGAATTTTGCCAAGGCAATACGCAACACGGTGGGGGAAGGGTTGATCAACTTTGCGGGGAATTCCGCAAACCAGACATCACCCGCCGGGCTGGGGTTAACCAGAATCAACTGTTCTTCGCCGGATTGCACCAGTGACATTTCAACACCGCGCAGATTGGTATCGGGCAGGATTTCCAGCCGCACCAGACCGGGTTTCTCGGCTTCCTTGCGAACCAGTGCCACCTTCATGCGGGCGTTCTGCAAGGTGCACTGGTTGGTTGCCAGCCAGCATTCACCTGCGAGCTGCAAGGCTTCCATCGCAATGGGCGTTTGTTGTTTCGGCTGGTCTTTCGTGACCCACAAATCCATCATGCCCCAACCACCAATGGTCAGCAGGGGGGCAACGATGATGGCAATCCGCAAGTTCAGGGGCAAACCCAGAAACCATTTCAAAAACATACAATACTCCAGGGAAAACAGGTGCGGGTAGCATACCTGAAACTGCATTTACATGAGGGATGCATTGATCCACAGATGCGCCCAGATACTGACGACATACCCCAGTGCCACTGCCCACGTCCATTTCAGGTGTGACATGAAGGTGTAGATACCGCGAGCCTGCCCCATCAACGCCACACCCGCCGCAGAACCGATGGAAAGTAGTGAGCCACCCACCCCGGCAGTCAGCGTCACCAGCAGCCATTGCCCGTGGGACATGTCCGGGTGCATGGTAATGACCGCAAACATCACCGGAATGTTGTCGATCACGGCGGAAAGCAAGCCGATCATCACGTTGGCCCAGGTAGCGCCCATGTCGGTATACAGCAGCTCGGAAACCAGCGCCAGATAACCAAACGCACCCAAACCACCTACACACAGGATGACGCCGTAGAAAAACATCAGGGTATCCCACTCGGAACGCTGCAACTGGGTAAAGATGTCAAAACGCCCCACACTCTCCTCTTCTGTGTCATTGCGCGGGTCGTGGTCAGACACTTTCAGATACCAGCCATACAGTTTCAGGATACCCAGCCCGGTCATCATCCCCAGAACTGGCGGCAGGTGCAGCGAGTTATGGAACATGACAGCGGTGGCAATGGTGGCAATGAACAAACCCAGTACCACAAAACCGCCCCGCTTGATTGCCACCACGTCTTTCAGGGGGGCAGGATGGCCTTTCTCGATGAAGAACGACATGATCAGCGCGGGAATAAACCAGTTCAGGACAGAAGGAATGAACAGGGCAAAGAATTCCTGAAATTTGACTAGACCAGCCTGCCACACCATCAGGGTGGTGATGTCTCCAAACGGGCTCCATGCCCCACCGGCATTGGCTGCCACCACAATATTGATACAGCCCATCGCTACAAATTTGGGTCTGTCGGATGCAACCGCAACCAGTACCGCTGCCATCAGCAACGCGGTGGTCAGGTTATCGGCTACCGGAGAAATGAAAAATGCCAGTACACCGGTAATCCAGAAAATCCAGTACAGGGAAAAGCCTTTGGAAACCAGCCAAGCGCGTAAGGCTGCGAACATGTTGCGCTCATCCAGCGTATTGATGTAGGTCATCGCCGCCAGCAGGAACAGGAACAATTGCCCGTATTCCAGCAGGTTATGGTTGAGGATTTCACTCATTTGCTCCTGTTTGCCAGCACCAGCATAGGCAAGCGCGACCAGTACCCAGATGATGCCCGCTGCCACCATCACCGGCTTGGATTTGCGCATGTGCAAATGTTCTTCACCAATCACTAGTGCGTAAGCGAATACAAACAGGATGAGGGCGGTCAGGCCAAGCCCGGTGGCAGTGAGGTTTAGTACTTCACCTGCACCACCGCCACCTCCGGCGAAACTTAGTATGGGGAAGAACAAGGCAAGCAGCCCGACCAGCCACGCTAGGGGATCATTAGGTTTCATCAGTCGCCTCTCTGTGTTGAATAACACCTGGATTGTGCCAGCCCGATACGCTGGCGAAAATGATCAAAGTGGTCTGTTTAAGAAAAAGGCTCCCGCAGGAGCCTTTTTTCTACCGATGTGGAGATTCGGTTTAGTGACCAGTCGCCGCGCCTGCCCCGCGAGGGATACGCACGTCTTCGACCAAGTGTTGGATATGCTCCGGTGGTGGTGGAGTTATGCGGGAAACGATAAACGCAACCGCAAAGTTCACCAACGCACCAATCGTACCAAACGCTTCAGGGGAAATGCCAAACAACCAGTTTTCAGGCTTGCTTGCTGCCATTTCAGTACCCTTGACGAAGAACCAGCCCTTGAACCAGAAGATGTAGACGACAGTAACGAGAATACCCGCCAACATACCGGCTACAGCACCTTGGGTGTTCATGCGCTTGGAGAAGATACCCATCATCAGCACAGGGAAGATGGAAGCCGCTGCCAGACCGAACGCCAGGGCTACTACCTCAGCCGCAAAGCCCGGCGGGTTGAGACCCATCCAGCCTGCGATCACGATAGCGAATGCCATGGCAATACGTGAAGCCAGCAGTTCACTCTTCTCGGAAATGTTCGGGTTGATCACGCTCTTGATCAGGTCATGCGAAATCGCAGAAGAAATCGCCAGCAACAGACCTGCCGCAGTAGACAGTGCCGCTGCGATAGCACCTGCGGCTACCAAAGCAATAACCCAGTTAGGCAGTTTGGCAATTTCAGGGTTGGCCAGAACCATGATGTCGCGGTCAACCTTGGTGACTTCGTTACCATTCCAGCCAAATTTGCCCCACTTTTCATCGTGCTTGGCTTTCACCTCGTCCAGTTTCTTCTGGGCTGCGGCTACATCACCACCATCTTTCTGTGCTTTGGCCAGTGCCGCTGTTGCATCAGACAGACCACCGTCGTTGTAGTACTGGATCTTGCCATCGCCGTTTTTGTCAGCCATTTCCAGCAGCTTGGTTTTTTCCCAGGTTTTCATCCATTCTGGACGCTGGTCGAAAGCCAAGTTGCCATCCGGTGAGCCAACAGCACCGGTTTGCACGGTGTTCATCAGGTTCAGGCGAGCCATTGCCCCAACCGCAGGCGCGGTGGTGTACAGGCCAGCGATGAAGATCAGCGCCCAGCCAGCAGACAAACGTGCATCAGAGACTTTAGGTACGGTGAAGAAACGGATGATAACGTGAGGCAGACCCGCAGTACCGATCATCAGGGTCATGGTCAGCATAAACAGGTTGATAGTGCTGCCTTGCTGAACCGTGTAAGCCTTGAAGCCCAGATCAGTAACGACCTGATCCAGTTTATCCAGCAGGTAAACGCCATCAGCCATTTGTGCACCCAGACCCAGTTGCGGGATAGGGTTGCCAGTCAGGTTGAAGGAAATGAAGACCGCAGGAACCGTGTAAGCCAGGATCAGAACCACATACTGTGCGATCTGGGTATAGGTGATACCTTTCATGCCGCCCAATACCGCGTAAACGAACACGATACCCATACCGACGTACAGACCTGTATCAACCGATACTTCGAGGAAGCGGGAGAAGGTAACGCCTACACCACGCATCTGACCGATTACATAAGTCACGGAGATGATGATCAAACAGATAACGCCCACGATACGTGCCGTTTGTGAGTAATAACGGTCGCCGATGAACTCGGGAACGGTAAACTTGCCAAACTTGCGCAGGTAAGGCGCCAGCAGCATCGCCATCAGTACGTAACCGCCTGTCCAACCCATCAGGTAGGCAGAGTTGTCATAACCACCAAACGCGAGCAAGCCCGCCATGGAGATGAAAGACGCCGCAGACATCCAGTCCGCCGCTGTAGCCATACCGTTCTGGATAGGGCCGATGCCACCACCCGCCACGTAGAATTCACTGGTAGAACCAGCACGCGCCCAAAACGCAATACCGAAGTACAGCGCAAAGCTCAGACCGACGACAATATAAGTCCAGACTTGAAGTTCTGACATACGATTCCCCCCTTATTCGTGAACGTCAAATTGACGGTCGATCTGACCCATGCGCCATGCATAGAAGAAGATCAGGCCGATAAAGACGTAAATTGAGCCTTGCTGGGCGAACCAGAAGCCAAGTTTATAACCACCCAAGTGAATGGCATTGAGTGGTTCAACCAGCAAAATACCAAAACCGAATGACACAATGAACCAAATGACCAGGCACATACTAAGCAGACGGACATTCGCCGCCCAGTACGCCTGTGCTGATTTATCCAACATAGTTTAGACTCCTCCGTTGTTGCACAAACGCGATGAGTTTAGCGTGAATGTAAACAACATGTAAATTGCTGAAATTATAAAAACCGTGGATCAGCCAACAATTTGTGGATTCTTGTCGGTCGTTTAGGGGTGTTCAGGCGGTGAAATGGCAGGATAATCCTACATATTGTCGACAATTTCCCAATTGCACCAAATTAGTGCGAAACTTCGTGTAAATTTTTAGCATAAGGAATTTCCTGCCTGAAAACAGGCTGTATCACCCCGGATTTCCCATGATCCGCAAATCCCCCTAGAATGGCGCGAATCCTGAGGCATTCCGCGAGAAACATATCCCATGACTGAACCAGAAAACTATATCCTCACCGTCACCTGTCCAGCCACTACCGGGATTGTTGCTGCTGTTACCGGCTTTTTGGCAGAGTCCCGCTGCTACATTAACGAAATGGCGCAGTATGACGATGAAATGACCCAGAAATTCTTTTGCCGTATCATGTTCCGCCCCGATACGGAGTTATCCCCCTCCATAGCTGACCTGCGTAGCCAGTTTGCCACGGTAGCCAGCCGTTTTGACATGCAATGGCGTATCACCAATGCCGCCCGCCCGACCCGCGTGATCCTGATGGTGTCGAAAGCCGACCATTGCCTGGTTGATCTGCTGTACCGCAAGCACAAGGGTGATCTGAATATGCAGGTGGTGTGTGTCATTTCCAACCACATGGATTTACGTTCGATTGTGGAACGCGAAGGTATCCGCTTTGTCTGTCTGCCCGTCGGCAAGGGCAACAAAGCCGAACAGGAAGCAAGGATGCTGGACATCGTGAGCGAAACCGAAGCAGAACTGGTGGTGCTGGCGCGTTACATGCAAATCCTTTCCAATGATACCTGCCGCAAGTTGGCAGGGATGTGTATCAATATCCACCACTCATTCCTGCCGGGATTCAAGGGTGCTCGCCCTTACCATCAGGCATTTGACCGGGGGGTAAAGCTGATTGGGGCAACGGCGCATTACGTCACATCCGACCTTGACGAAGGCCCGATCATTGAGCAATCAGTGGAGCGTGTCGACCACACGTTCCTGCCCGAAGCCTTGGCAGCACTGGGGCGCGATCTGGAAAACAATGCCCTTGCCCGTGCCGTGCGCCTGCACATTGAGCGGCGCGTGTTTGTGGATGGCAATAAAACCGTTGTCTTTAAATAGTCGCGTCATGCCCCGCATCCTGCCCATCGCCAAGCGTGGCGACCCCATCCTGCAACAGCGGGCGCAACCTGTTGCGGATATTCACGATCCTGCGGTACAAGCCTTGCTGGACGACCTGTTGTTGACGCTGGAAGCCTCCAGTGGTGTCGGTATTGCCGCCCCGCAGGTGTTTGTCAGTTTGCGCATCATCATTGTCGCCTCGCGCCCCAACCCGCGTTACCCTGATGCGCCGCTGATGCAGCCGCTTGCCATGCTCAACCCGGAAATCCTCTGGCAATCCGCCGCCACGTGTACGGGTTGGGAAGGTTGTCTGAGCGTACCCGATGCCCGCGCCCAGGTTATCCGTGCCACCCGCTTGCACATGCGTTACCTCGACCGGCAGGGCGCAGTGGTGGAAGCAGCTTTTGACGGTTTCATCGCCCGCATCATCCAGCACGAATGCGACCATCTTGATGGCATCCTGTTTCCCGAACGCTTGCCCGCGCAGACGCCCATCCTTACCGAAGCCGAATTCCAGCAGGCGATCAGGGGGAGCACCCATGAACCTGTGCTAAAACAATGAATTTGTAGCGCACCATGCCAACAAAAACAGTTTTGGGTGCTGTGTTCCCGCCTGATTGACGATTACAATGTGCCGGATACATATCCAGTATCCGGGCATTCAACGATAACGGTACAATCGCACCCACAGTGACACCAGAATCATCACCAAAGGAGACAGTCATGTCGGACAACACTCAACCGGGCGATTCCCAAGCCGCTATCAATACCTTGGGTTTCGCCTCTGTTGCCAAGGAAATGGGCGAAAATTTCAAGCAGGTCGAAGAGATCATGGCGGGTTTCAGCAAATCCTATGAAAGCCTGAAACTCGACCCTTTCAATCTCAAGCAAGCCTACAGCGACTGGATGGAAGCCATCGCCAAAAACCCGGAAAAGCTCATTGAAGCCAACATGGCTTTTTGGCAAAAGTCGATGGAATTGACCCAACATGCCATGCAGAGTTTCCTGACCGGGCAACCGGCTGGCAAAGTGATCGAAGCCCCAAAATCTGACCGGCGTTTCAGCCACGAAGACTGGGAAACCAAACCGATCTTTGATGTGATCAAGCAATCTTACCTGCTGGTTTCCGACTGGACACGCAAAGTGGTTGCCTCTGCTGAAGGTCTGGACGCACACACCGCCGAGCGCGTCAAGTTTTTCACCGAACGTAACCTTGATGCGATGTCGCCCACCAATTTTGCCCTGACCAACCCGGCAGTGATTGAAAAAATCCGCAATACCAAAGGCGCGAATCTGGTTCACGGCCTGAAAAACATGCTGGAAGATCTGGAAGCAGGCAATGGGCAATTGCGCATCCGCATGACTGACACCAAAGCCTTCAAACTGGGGGAAAACGTGGCGGCAACACCCGGCAAGGTGGTGTTCCAGAACCGCATGTTCCAGTTGATCCAGTACACGCCCAGCACGGAAAAAGTCCTGAAGCGCCCGCTACTGATCGTGCCACCGTGGATCAACAAGTTTTACATCATGGATTTGCAACCCAAGAACTCCATGCTCAAATGGCTGGTGGATCAAGGGCACACCGTCTTTGTCATTTCCTGGATCAACCCTGACGAAACCTATGCCGAGGTTGGCTTTGAAGATTACGTCCACGCTGTTGTCCAGGCGATGGATGCGGTGCAGTACGATACCGGCGAAGCCGAGATGAACGCGATTGGCTACTGCATCGGTGGCACATTGCTGACTTCCACCCTGGCTTACCTGAAAGCCAAAGGCGATAACCGCATCAAGAGCGCCACGTTCTTCACCACCATGTTGAATTTCGCCGAACCGGGTGAGTTGGGTCTGTTTATCGACGAAGTGCAAATCAGCGGTCTGGAAGCACAAATGAACGAGCAGGGTTACATGGATGGCAGCCTGATGGCGGGTGCATTCAACCTGTTGCGTGCCAATGATTTGATCTGGTCATTCTACGTCAACAACTACCTGATGGGTAATGACCCGCGCCCATTCGACTTGTTGTACTGGAACTCCGATTCCACCCGGATGCCTGCGAAAATGCACTCGTGGTATCTGCGCAACCTTTACAAGGACAACAAACTCTGCCAGCCCAAAGCCCTCAGCATTGATGGCGTGGAACTGGACATCGGCACGATTGATACGCCTGCCTGCTTTATTTCCGCGATCGAAGACCACATTGCTCCGTGGAAATCCACCTACTCGGGCGCTCGCCTGTTTGGTGGTGATGTGCGCTTCATTCTGGGAGGCTCGGGTCACATTGCCGGGATCATTAACCCACCGGCTGCTAAAAAGTACAACTACCGTGTCAGTGATGACCTGCCAGAAAGCGCTGATACTTGGCTGGCAAACACCCAGGTCAATGCCGGTTCCTGGTGGCCCGAGTGGGATGGCTGGGTGCGCACATTGGGTGATGCGCAAGTGGATGCCCGTCAACCAGGCATGGGCAAGCTGAAAGCCATTGAAGATGCACCGGGTACTTACGTCAAATGCCGTCTGGGTGAACCAGCCCCGCGTCTGGAAGTCACGCAATTGCCAGAAGTAGTAGCCGCACCAGAACCTGTTGCCGCCGCTGAGCCGGAAGCAGTAGCCGCGCCAGAACCTGTTGCCGCCGCTGAACCGGAAGCAGTAGCCGCGCCAGAATCTGTTGCCGCCGCTGAACCGGAAGCAGTAGCCGCGCCAGCCCCAAAAAAAGCTGCGGCAAAAAAGTCAGCCAAACCTAAAAAGCCAACAGCTTAACGTTGCTTAAGGGGCAGACACTCCTGTCTGCCCCACTGTTGGCCTGTCTGTCTGGGTATTCGCATACACTCGCCCTGAGCAAGAGATTTTGTAATCCCCCCCGGCTATGCTCTAATTTGTCTTTATCCCTGATCTGGAGTCCTCTGTGTACCGCGTGCTGGAACAAAACCTGCAATCCATCGTTACCCACCAACTCCAACCTTATTTGCGCAACGCCCGCACCGGGCTGGAAAAGGAAAGCCTGCGCGTCAACACTGCCGGACGTCTTTCCCAACTTGATCACCCCAAGGTGCTGGGTTCTGCTCTCACCCATCCGTGGATTACCACCGATTACGCCGAATCCCTACTGGAACTGATTACCCCACCCCAGCAACGTGCCACGCAAGCCCTGGATTTCCTGCTCGACATCGAAACCTTTGTTTACCAGCAACTGGGTGACGAATTGCTGTGGACAACCAGTATGCCTTGCGTACTGACAGGGGAAGATGACATCCGTATCGCAGAATACGGCACATCCAACGCCGGGCGCATGAAACACATCTATCGCCAAGGGTTGGCTTTGCGCTACGGCAAAGCCATGCAGGTGATTGCCGGAATCCATTTCAACTATTCGTTTGACGAAGTCTTTTGGCAACCATGGCAAAGCGTGCAGGGCAATACCGACAGCCTGCGCCAATTCCGCGATGCGCAATACATGGCACTGGTGCGCAACCTGCAACGTTACGGCTGGCTGATCATTTACCTGTTCGGCACCTCACCTGCCATTTGTAAAAGTTTCCTCGGCGGCAGGACACCCCCGGAAGGCATGGAAACCCTCAACCAGCACACCCTGTACGAGCCGTTCGGCACATCGCTGCGTATGGGCAACATCGGCTATACCAACAGCAAGGAAAACAAGACCGGGGTCAATGTCTGTTACAACACGTTGGACAGCTATGTCAGCAGTCTGCGCCGCGCTATCAATACCCCTTGCCCGGAATACGCAGAGCTGGGGGTGAAGGTCGATGGCGAATACCGCCAGCTCAATGCCAACATCCTGCAAATCGAAAACGAATACTACAGTACAGTACGCCCCAAGCAGCCGCTGGACGGTTTTGAGAAACCCACCGATGCGCTGGATCGGCGTGGGATCGCCTACGTGGAATTGCGTTCCATCGACGTGAATGCCTTCCACCCGGCAGGCATGACCCGGCGGCAACTGTTTTTCCTCGAAGTTTTCATGCATTTCTGCCTGTTGCAGGAAAGCCCTTGGGTAACAGCCGACGAATTCCATGCCATCAACCACAATCAGATGCTCACCGCCCATCGTGGGCGTGACCCGGATGTGCGCCTGATGTGTCTGGGGGAAAACGTGTTGTTGCGCGACAAGGCGCGTGAGTTGCTGCAAGCCATGCGCCCGGTGGCGGAATTGCTCAATGCGGTACATGGCGAAGACTGTTACACCGACTGTCTCGATAGCCAAATTCAGTTGGCGTGGAATTCAGGCATCACTCCATCAGCACGAATGCTGGAAGAAATGCACCATAACAAGGAAAGTTTCTTCGATTTTGCCCAGCGCAAGTCACTGGAACACCGTGAATATTTCCTCAATCGGCACTTGCCTGACGAGCAGGTACAGACGTTCCGGCAGCGGGCGCAGGCATCGCTGGCACAGCAGCAAGCCATCGAAAGCAGGGCTGCGCCTGACTTTGCGGCTTTCTTGGCGGATTATTTTGCGGGCACTCAGGAAATCACGAAAAATTAACACCACAATCATCCGATTTTAGTTACCAGCGGCAAGAAACTGGGTTACACTCCAGAATACTTGCCTGATACTTGAGAGTTCCGTGCGCTGTGTTTGTTCGCTTGCCACGTTTCGACTTGCAGGTTTCATAGTGCATAACTTATTGGCCACGTGGCCGATCGTTATCAGGTGATTCGTGTGACTGGTTGCCTCTAACGTAAATTCCCAAACAGCACATGATTTTATGAGATGACAAACAGTGAATATCTACGTTGGCAACCTGCCCTATAAAATTACCGAAAACGACTTGCGTGAACTGTTCGCCCAATACGGCGATGTTTCCAGTGTCAGCATGATCAAAGACAAAATGACGGGGCAATCCAAGGGCTTCGGTTTTGTTGACATGCCCAATGCCGCAGAAGCTACAGCAGCTATCAATGGCCTGAACGAGCAAGCAGTTCAGGGTCGCAATATTAAGGTCAACGAAGCCAAGCCTCGTGAAGATCGTCCACGCACTGGTGGTGGCGGTCGTGACGGTGGTCGCGGTGGCTTCGGTGGTGGTCGTGACGGTGGTGATCGTGGTCGCGGTGGTTTCGGCGGTGGCGGTGGCCGTGACGGTGGTGATCGCGGCGGTCGCGGTGGTGATCGTGATGGTGGCGGTTTCCGCAGACGCGAATTCTGATACACCCAAGGGGCTGACCGGGCAACCGTCAGCCCTTTTTTATGATGCCTGCGGGCAGGTTGAGCGGTGCTTCAATGCAGATGTGTTTGTTGCGCCCGGTTTCGCCCGATCTGATATGCACGCCTGATTTGGCGATGCCAAATTCCTTTGCGAGCAGCCTGATCAGGTGTTTGTTGGCTTTGCCCTCCACCGGCGGCGCAGTAATCCGCAAGCGGATGCGGTCTCCCTGTATTTCTGCCCATTCATCTTTGCTGGCTTTGGGCTGCACCCGTAGCAACAGGTGCAGGGTTTCGCCTTCCCAATAATAAAATTCAGTCATCCTTACAGCCCGTAAGACCGCAACACAATCAGGACGATGTACAACAACAGAATGGCAATCATCGGTGATAAATCTACCATGCCAATGGTTGGTATGAGATTACGGATAGGGCGCAGGATCGGGTCAGTCAGGCTGTGCAATATATCCGCCATTGGGTTGCCGTAACTGTTTCCCACCCAGCTTAGCACTGCTTGCACAATCAGGGCGAAAATGTAGATGTGGATCACGGTACGCAGCAGTTCCAGCACTGAGTAAACCGCGACCAGCGGCAGGCTGGCATCTCCGCCAGTCATGCTCAGCAACAGGAATACCTTGATGATCATCAAACCCAGAGCCAATACCACTGCGGCGCTATCCAGCTTGCCAACAGCAGGGATGAAACGCCGCATCGGTATCAGTACCGGGTTGGTAATTTTGACCAGAAACTGTGACAGCGGGTTGTAGAAATTGGCGCGTGACAACGCCAGCAGGAAGCGGATAATCACTGCGCCTATATACAGTGAGAACAGTGTTTCTACCAGAAACACCCCGACGTTTTGTAATGCGTCCATCAAATACCCCTGTTTGGCTTAACTATTGGCGGCTGCCAGTTCGCGTGAACGGTTTTCTGCGGCTTTTAATGCCTGGTCAAACAGCTCGACCAGCCCTCCATCATTCAGTACCTGCAAGGCGGCGGCCGTTGTGCCTCCCTTGGATGTCACTTTGCGGCGCAATTCTGCCGGTGGGTCATTACTTTCCAGCGCCAGCCGTGCTGCCCCCAAAGCGGTTTGTACGATCAGTAAATGGGCATCTTCTGCCTTCAATCCCAGCTTTTCGGCAGCGGCTTGCATGGCTTCCATCACCAGAAAGAAATAGGCAGGGCCACTGCCGGAAATGGCGGTGACGGCATCCAGTTTGCTTTCCTCTTCAAACCAGAGGGTAATGCCCACGGCACGCAGAATACTTTCTGCCAAACTACGCTGTTCCTCGCTGGTGTGTTCATTGGCAAACAACCCAGTGGCTCCGGCTTGTACCAGTGCGGGAGTATTCGGCATACAGCGCACGATGGGTAGGTTGCCACCCAGCCAGCGGTTGAGAGCTTCTTCGCGGATGCCCGCAGCGATGGAAACGAACAGCGGGCGACCACGCTGGGCAATATCACGCAGGCTTTCTGCCACTTCGCACATGACTTGCGGCTTGACGGCAAGTACTACCACATCCGCATCCAGCATGGCTTGCTGATTGTCGGTGGTGGCGAGTACATCAGGCCAGTGGCGGCGGATGGCATCCAGTTGGTTCTGGTCAGGGTCTGCCACGCGCAGGCTGACATTGGCTTGATCTTGCAAGAGACCAACAATCAGGCTTCGCGCCATGTTGCCTGCGCCGATGAAGGTAATGGTCGTGGGTTTTTGTGCCAGTTTGGGTGTGTCCATATTCACGCTTTGCTTTGTGTCTGTTATCGGGTTTCCGTAATAATAGGCGCATTCTACTATTTTCAAGGGCAAGAATGGAAAATCTGCTGTTAATCGGGGTTATCGGTCTGGGTGTATGGTTCTGGCTGGATTCGATGAATGCGCGGGAGCGTGCTGTGGCGGCGGCTTTACGGGCTTGCCGGGAAATCAATGTGCAGTTTTTGGATCAGACGGTAGTGCTGGAGAGCATGAAACCGGCCCGTAACCGCCAAGGGCATCTGGTGCTGCGCCGGATTTACGGATTTGAATTCAGTATTGAAGGTGTGGAACGGCGACGTGGGCGGGCTATTTTACGGGGTCAGGCACTGGAGCAGGTGCAACTGGATAGTGACGAAGGTACAACGATTGAACAATATTAGCCCCTGAGGCGTGAATGCCTCAGGGATATGCGGTTGGTTAGTCGTAACCCAGCACAGCCACCCGGTGAATATCCGGGTCTTCAATGCGCGGAATGTCTGCATGATACTGCGGCACACTGCGCAATGTGACAATGTTGGTATCCGTGTTCCGAGGTTCTGTACGAACCGGGTTCAAAGTAACAGCCTTGGGTGCGGCGAGATTCCTTCCGCTAGCGTAATTATTGTATTGCATTTTTTTATGTCCATTATTAAAAAGTCGACATCGACGGGGACAGTATAGGACAAAATATGCGTTTCATGTAGGCAAAGTCATCAAGTTTTGCCCCAAAAAAGTGCTGTTAGCTTGTGCACGCACTCAAAGAAAGCGACTGATTAAAATCATGTCACTATCTACGCCTGGTGGTAATGGAATGCGTACTTTGTGGCCACTACCGGGCGCAACAGGGATTTCCTCACCTTGCAGGTTTTGCATCGAGTCCAATATCAACTCACGGTTGTTGCCATCTGGCAGGACAAACTCCAAGCGGTCGCCTACACTGAAACGGTTTTTCACATCCAGTTCCACCCATGCATTTTCCCGGTCAACGCGCATGGCTTCGGCAACAAATTGCTGCTGATGTCCCATCGACGCGCCCTGGATGTAGTTCTGGTATTCGTGGGTATGGTGACGTTCGTAGAATCCGTCGGTGTAGCCACGATTAGCCAGATTTTCCAGGATGCCTAGCAGTTTGGGGTCGAAAGGCCGCCCTGCCAGCGTGTCATCAATCGCCTGTTTGTAGGCTTGCGCCGTGCGAGCAACATAATAGTGTGATTTGGTACGCCCTTCGATTTTCAGGCAATCCACGCCGATTTCAGTGAGTTTCTGCACGTGTTCAATAGCACGTAAATCCTTGGAATTCATGATGTACGTGCCATGTTCATCCTCAAACACGGGCATCAGCTCGCCGGGGCGGTTGGCTTCTTCCAGAAAATACACCTGATCAGCCAGTGGGTGGCGCTGTTGTCCGCCCATCCCCAAACCTTCTTCCGCAAGAGGTGAAGGGCGCAAGGCATCCATCGGCAAGATGGCTTCTTTGGGGACAAATTTGCCTTCGGCGGCTTCCGTTGCTGCCGTCGTTTTGTATTCCCAACGGCAAGCATTGGTGCAAGTGCCCTGATTGGGGTCGCGGTGGTTAAAATAGCCCGACAGCAGGCAACGCCCGGAATAGGCAATGCACAAAGCACCGTGGACAAACACTTCCAGTTCCATCTCAGGGCATTGCTGGCGGATTTCGGCGATTTCCTCCAGCGACAGTTCGCGGGAAAGGATCACACGGGTCAGACCAAGGTTTTGCCAGAATTTCACCGTGGCATAATTGACGGTATTGGCTTGTACGGAAAGGTGCACCGGCATGTCCGGCCAGCGTTCCCGTACCAGCATGATCAGACCGGGATCTGCCATGATCAGCGCATCGGGGTTCATGGCGATGACAGGTTCAAGGTCGGCAAGGAAGGTTTTGATTTTGCTGTTGTGTGGGGAAATGTTGACCGCTACAAAAAACTGCTTGCCCAACGCATGGGCTTCGGCAATGCCAATGGCGAGATTGTCGTTTTTGAACTCGTTGTTGCGTACCCGCAGGGAATAGCGCGGCTGCCCGGCATAGACTGCATCTGCCCCATAGGCAAAAGCGTGGCGCATGGCTTTGAGGGTTCCCGCCGGGGCGAGCAGTTCAGGGCGTTTCATTGGGCAACATCCGCTTGGTTACATCAAGGCCAGGATTATATGCGCATGTGCGACAGGTGGCGAATTTACCCGGTAAACACTTTGGCATGATGTTGTTATGCCAAAGAAGAAGGGGCACGAAGCCCCTTCTGTAGTCTCATGTAATGCGTAATTGCTTACTTGTCGGCAATCTTGCGCAATTCCATTGACTGGATAATATTGCCGTCGAGTGCTGCGTCTTTGGCGTTGCGCCCGAACGCCACATCCATCAACTGGCTGTAGTACATGACCGGCATATTGAAATTGGTCTTGTAACGCGCGTTGATGTCATCCTGGTAGATTTCGACGTTGGCTTGGCACAGTGGGCATGGGGTGACGATCATGTTCGCGCCGTTGTCGTAGGCGGATTCAATGATGTCTTTGACCAGCGCCTGACCCTTTTCCGGTTCGGAGAACATCAGCGCACCGCTACAGCAGGCCACTTTCTTCTCGTACTTGGTGAGGGCTTCGCCACCGAGGGTTTCCACCATTTTGTCCAGATACATCGGGTTCTCGAAAGATTCACCGTCGATACCGAACGGGCGGTTGGTTTGGCAACCGACGTAACCGGCAATTTTCAAACCTTCCAGTGGTTTTTTTACCTTGGCAGCCAGCGCATCGTAACCCACGTCTTCGATCAGCACTTCCACCATGTGGCGGACTTTTTTCTTACCGCTGAATTCCAGCTTGACCGCTTGCAGGGCAATGTTGGTCTCTTCCTTCAGCTTCGGGTTGTGCAACAGACGCTCGTTGACCTCACGGGTGTTCAACCAGCAAGCAGCGCAAGTTGCCACGATGTCCTGATCCGGGTGGTGCTTTTCTGACAGCGCAATGTTACGCGCCGAAAGTGTCATGCGTGGCAATTCACCACCGCCCGCATAACCGATGGAAGCACCGCAGCAGTTCCAATCGGGGATTGGATTCAGCTTGATGTCCAGCTCTTCGCACAGAGTTTCTACCGACTTTTCCAGGTTGGAGGAAGACGCCCCCTTCTGGGAAGAACAGCCGGGGTAGTAAGAATATTCTTTAGCCATGTTACCTCATCCTCCTCATTTCTTGTCGGTGTTTTCACCGACACGTGCCGCTTCCAGTTCCTCTGCCTTTTTCAGCATGGCATGGAAACCAGCAAGATCGCTGACGCCGTGGCCACCGAGCATTTCCATCGGTGACATGCGCTTGGCTTTCATCATGTTCATGCCCAGTTTCTGCTTGCTCATGGCGACTTTCACGCCTTCGGCGAAACCGTCCTTGAAGTACAAGCCCAAACCCAGTTTCAACTCGTTGACACGGCCTTTCTTGGTCAGGTTATCCCAGAACATTTGTCCGAACTTTTCAGTTGGCTGGTTCTTTGGTTTCAAGCCGATACGCTTACTGTAGTGTGCCAGACCGTGCATGATGTGCGTAATCGGCAGGCCACGCGGGCAGCGGGCGATACAGTTGTAGCAGGAGGTACACATCCACATCGAGGTGGAGGACAGCACTTCCTCACGCTTGTTGGCGCGGATCATCATGAAAATTTCTTGCGGCGGGTGATCCCAGTGCGGGCCCAGCGGGCATGAGCCGGAGCATACGCCACACTGCATACACATCTTGACCCAGTTGCCTTCCTCGACGTTTTCCGTCACTTCTTTGAGGAAGTTGCCCTTGTATTTTTCAACCATCGCCTGATTGACAGCAGTACTCATTGCAGCCTCCTCCTTAGAACTTGAACGGGCTCATGCCGACGCGGTTGATGACTTCGACCATTTCGTCGAGCAGTTTCGGGGCGCGGTCAATGTCGGTAATCGCCACTTCATGCACCGCTACCCGTTCGGATTCGAGGTTCATGGTGGACAAGGTGTCACCGATCTTAGCCATGCGAACATGCGCCATTTCCGAGCCTTTGACAAAATGGCACTGATAATCTACGCCTTTTTTGCAGCCCATCATCACCACGCCGTCGTAACCGCTGCCCAGCGCATCCTTGATCCAGATGGTGTTGGTGGAGCCGAGGCAACGTACCGGGATGACGCGGATAAACGCGCTGGACTCATTGCGTTTCATCGCTGCCATGTCGAGTGCCGGGTAAGCGTCGTTTTCGCAAGCCAGCACCAGAATACGTGGCTTTTCGGAGTATTCGTCCGGTACTTCCACCGCCTTGAGCTGTGCGCCTACCGTTTCGATGGAGTAGTTTTTGAAGGAAATGACCTGTACCGGGCAAGCACCCATGCACGTACCGCAACGGCGGCAACGCGCTTCGTTGTATTGCGGATAGCCTTTTTCGTCTTCGTTGATCGCACCGAACGGGCATTCCACCGTACAGCGTTTGCACTGGGTACAACCTTCCTTACGGAATGACGGGAAGCTCAAATCACCAGAGCGTGGGTGGGCAGCACGACCGATGGCAGAGTTTTCAATCGCCTGAATCGCTTTCATCACCGCGCCCATCGCGTCGGTTTGCGCCTGACCACCGTCCATTGGGCGGCGTACCGGCCCGGCGGTGTAGATGCCAGTGCGGCGGGTTTCATACGGGAAGCAGATGAAATGCGAATCGGCAAAACCATTCACCAGTTGCGGCACATCCGGCCCTTGGCGGTATTGCAGGTTGAGGATGGATTCCACTGGCACTTTGACTTCGCCGTTAGCAGCATCATCTTTCGGCGCGTCGATATTAACCCCGGCATTCGGCATCATGCCGGTTGCCAGCACCACAAGGTCGGCTTCCATGTGGGTGTCTTCGTTCAGGATCAAATCCTTGAAGTTCACCTTCAGGTCGCTGCCAGCCGCTTCCACGGTGGAGACTTTGCCCTTGCGGAACGTGACCATTTTGTCCTGTGCACTGCGGTAGAAGTTTTCACCGCCAGCACCCGGTGTGCGCAAGTCGTCGAACAGGATGGTGGTTTCAATCTCAGGGTTGCTGTCCTTGAAATACATCGCCTGCTTGACGCTGGTGGAGCAACAGTGACCAGAACACCATGACAGATGCCCTTCTTTCTCACTGCGCTGACCCGCGCATTGCACGAACACCACGTTTTTGACTTCTTTACCGTCGGCACGTTTGATCGCACCGTCGCCCGCTGCTTGCGCCATCGCTTCCAGTTCAAGCTGGGTAACAACGTTGGCGGATTTGCCGTAGCTGAACTCTGGCAGGTTGTTGGCATCGTAAGGGGTGAAGCCGGTGGCTTGCACAATTGCGCCAAACTCCGCCTGAGTGCCTGCGCCCACGCTGGAAGCGATGGTGACGTTGAAACGCCCCGGTGCGCCGCTGGTGCTAGCAACCTTGGAATTCAGGTAAACAGTGATTTTGTCGTCCGCTTCCACCGCCGCAATCATCGCCGCCACACCCGTATCTTGCGGATGCTGGTAAGGGGAACGCAGCGGGTGACGCTTGTGGAGTTGCCCCATCACACCGCCGAGACGGTCAGATTTTTCGATAATGCTGGCGTAATACCCGGCTTTGGAGGCTTCCAAAGCGGCAGTCATACCCGTGACACCACCACCGACGATCATAATGTGGTTGTTTTTGCCTTGCTCACCGCTGGCATCAGCCTGGTGCATGGCTTTGACTTCAGCGCAACCCATGCGGATGTAGTCAGCCGCCATTTCCTGGGTTGTTTCTTCGTGTTCGCTGCCTTCCGGGCGAATCCAGATCACGCCTTCACGCAGGTTGACGCGGGCAGTCGGTACAGCACCGAAATTGAACGCTTCGGTCTTGGCGCGGCGCGAACACGCCATAATCACCAGCTTGGTTACTTTGTCATCGCCTTCCGCAGCCAAGTCGGCGTTAATCATGTCCACACCGGCTTGGCTGCACAGGAAGTCGTGGGTTTTGCAGAAACCGATGCGGCCTTCACGGACAGCGACGGTTTCCAGGGATTTAGTGTCGAGACGGTCGCCAATGCCGCAACCTGTACACAGATAACCACCAATTTTCATCTTATGCTCCTGCTACCTGGTTGACGACCTGCACTGCACGCAAGGCAGCGGCAGTGGCGTGTTGCACGGCGCGGTTCACGTCCATCGCGTCGGCAGCAACCCCGGCAGCGAAAATGCCACCATTGGCTTCGTCGTGCTCAATGAAGCCTTCCTCGTTGACCGCGATCTTGATCGGCAAGCCTTTGAAATCGACGCTCGGTTCCATCCCCGTTGCCAGCACCACCAGATCGTGGGTGTTGGCGTAACGGTGGTAGCCTTCGGTATTTACACCGTGCAATACCGGGTTGCCGTCTTTGTCCTGCTCGACCTTGGCGACTTTCGACTTGATGAAGCTAACGCTGGGGTCGGCTTGCACATTGCGGTAGAAGTCTTCAAAACGGTCAATCGAACGGATGTCGATGTAATAGATGGTAGATTTGCCGTCAGTACCGTATTTTTCCGTTACGTACTGGGTTTGCTTCAGGGAAGCCATGCAGCAGAAACGTGAGCAGTGCTTGAGGTAGTTGCGGTCACGCGAACCCGCGCACTGGATGAAAGCGATGTTTTTCGCTTCCTTGCCGTCGGAAGGGCGCAGCAGCTTGCCGCCCGTTGGGCCGTGCGGATCCATCAGGCGTTCAAATTCCACGTTGTTGATGACGTTGGCAAAACGGTCATAGCCGTAAGGCTGGATCTTGTTGGCGTCGTAAGGCTTCCAACCCGTTGCAAACACCACCGCACCGGCTTTCAGCTCGATGGTTTCTTCTTTTTCGTCCAGATCAATCGCGCCGTATTTACAAGCGGCTTTGGCTGCGTCTGCTTCCGGCGTACCGATCAAACGTGCGTCAATGACATATTGCTGCGGGAAAGCCATCGCGTTGGGCAGGTAAACACCCTTGCGCTTGCCGAGGTTGTAGTTGAACTCGTCGTCAAACTCAGTGGTAGCAGCCTTGGCACAATCGCCGCAAGCGGTACAGTTGCTGTTGACGTAACGCGGGGTCAGGGTCACGGATACCGTGTAATCGCCCTTGCCGCCACTGATGTTGGACACTTCCGCCTGCGTAATGACCGTCAGGTTCTTGTTCATCTTGATGCGGCGCTGGTTGATTTCCTGACCGCAGGTGGGATGGCACATTTTAGGGAAGTACTTGTAAAGCTGGGTGACACGACCGCCGAGGTAAGGGCGTTTTTCCAGCAGGATGACCTGCTTACCGGTTTCGGCAGCTTCGAGTGCAGCGGTCATGCCGCTGATACCGCCGCCGACGACGATAATGGTCTGGTTGGTTGCAACGACAGCCGTCATTGAGGCTCCTCCGTCAGGACTATATTTTGGGAATCCTTTGGTACTGAATCACCCGTTGGTCAGCCCAGTGTGTACAGCAAGGGCATAGGTGTGCGATTGGGCAGTGAGCATACTAATTTTTCAAATACCACCGAATACCTCTATGGGGGGGTGAGTGCTTCTCTACCGCTTGCGGGGGCTTGACGCTACTGGCTGGCTATGTTTGATTAGCCCCAGCCACAGAGAGGAAAACCATGAAAACAGCACCGCGTGAAATCGCCACACCTTGCCCACAAATGAGCCTGAATGTCCCACAAGGCATGACCCAGGTGGAGTTTTTTAACAGCCCTGCCAACCTGAAGAATCTGGCAGAAGAAAACGGCCTGTTCCGCACGCCCGAAGACCTGCTGATGTACCGCAAGCTGGTCGGGCATAGCGTGGAATTTGACACTTCCATCATTCTCGACACCTCACGCCGTATCCTTGACCCGTTAGGTCGCCCGGTACGCCGCGACCAGATGAAACGTCAGGAGAAAAAAGTCTGGTCGAAGATGACCCAAATCATTTGCGATTACATGTTTGAGAAATACCCCGACCCTAGCGAACACCTGATTTTGTGTGGGGAAGCCAGTCTGGATTCCACTTGGCCGCTGAACAAGCCGGGCGTGCCCAGCATTCGCATGATCCACAACCATTTCATGGTGTTTCCGCTGGCGTTGTTACGTGAAGCCAAAGAGGCTGATGCCAACAACCCTAACCTGACGGATAGCGGTCACAATACCCTGTTTTTACGCCAGTTGAGCGAGGCTTACCGCAAGTTTCTGGAAGTGCTGGATCTGCAAATCCTGCGCCTGTTGCCCACCGAAGAGGCCGCACTGAGTCTGACCGGCTACCCGCAAGGCTTGCCGTGCTGGGAGGTCATCGGTGGGGCGGAACGCCTCAAAGACCAGTATTTCTGGCATGAATATGAACAAGTGCTGCGTGGTTTCCTCGATTTCTACCAGACCTTCTTTTCGCTGGTGGCTACCGGGGAGGCGCGTGTGCCGGAACAGGCCAATTTCGCCAGCCAGATTGATGATGTGCTGCTGGGCAACCAGCGCTTCCTGCGAGTAGCACGGGATTTGCGCGAAAAAGTCATTCAGGACCCGCAGTTTGCCAATGACATCCGCTGGCGTCCGGCTTACAAGCAAATCCTGTTCCGCGATGATCAGGGGCGGCTGGTAGTAACGATTTCGCAGAACTCGGTGGGCAATGCCATTACCGAATTGCTGGGGATTGTGGTGAAACGCCAGGTCGATTCGGAGGCTTACGCGGCGGTGGAAGAAGGGTTGGTCAGCCGCCTACTGGAAGTGCGTGAGCGCCTGCGGGCGGCGAATCTGGGTGAAGCCATTTCCGCACCGTGCTGGCCTAATGGTGCATTCCGCCCTTGCCGTTGATTGTCTGGCAGGTTTTGCTGGAATCTTCCTAGTGTATTGCAGTCCAATATAACGAGGACTGCAATACAAGGAGTAAGTCATGCAAACCCGTTTTTCTGTCCGTTTTTCTGCCCTGACACTGGCATTATTGTTCGGCGCGGGCGCATCCCCTGCTCATGCCACTGCCGATGGCCCTGATTATTACGCCGTTACCCGCGTGAACGGCACGGATACCCTGTTCATCCGCAGCCTGCCGTCCAGTAATGGGCGGGTGATTGGCAACATTCCGTTCAATACGGTGCGGGTACAAAACCTCGGAACTCGCAGCGGTGGTTGGTGCAAGGTCAAATACGGCACAACCAGTGGCTGGGCAGGCTGCCAACACCTAACCGAATCAGATGGCAACCGTTACTACGCTACCCACGGTTACAGTGACCGGCTCAATATCCGCAAATCGCCCAGCACGAGCGCCAGGGTAGTTGGCACGATTCCACCGCTGGAAACCGGCTTGCAGGGTACGGGCGAATGCAATACCTCTTGGTGTCCGGTGGATTATCAGGGCAAACGCGGCTGGGTCGGGCGGCGTTATCTGGCGAGCTGGAGTTTCTGAGACGAACCTATAACCAGCCCTTGTGCTTGAACAGCAAGTAAGGTGCTACCCCCGCCACAATCATCAGACCAATCGCCCACGGGTAGCCGAACACCCATTCCAGTTCCGGCATGTGTTTGAAATTCATGCCGTACAGGCTGGCAACCAATGTGGGGGGCAGGAACACCACTGCCGCAATCGAGAAAATCTTGATGATCTGGTTCTGCTTGATATTGATGAACCCTTGGGTGGATGACATCAGGAAGTTGATCTTGTCGAACAGGAAAGTGGTGTGCGACATCAGCCCTTCGATGTCGCGCATCACCTCGCGCAAGGTTTCGACGTGTTCCGGCTGATCACGCAAATGGCGCAACAGGAAAGAAATACCCCGCTGGGTATCCATCAGGCACAGACGGATTTTACCGTTGCTGTCTTCCAGCCTTGCCAGTTCACTGATGGCATCTTCCAGATCAGCATCTTCCTCTTCCAGTACCCGGTGGCTGACTTCCTCCAGTTCGTGATGGATGTCTTCCAGATAGTCGGCATGGTTTTCGACCTTGTGTTCAAGAATCGTCACCAGCAATTCGGTCGCATCACGGCAAGTGATTTGCCCGCGTCTGGCTCGCAAACGGAACAGGCGGAAATCTGGCAGCTTTTCCTCGCGGATGGTGATTAGCCGTGCAGCTTGCAGGATGAAGGCCACGGAAGCGGTATGATGGCGACCTTCTTCCTGATACATGAACAGCGAGTGGACATGCAGCCCGGCCTGATCCACAAAGCAGCGGGCGGAAGATTCGATTTCTTCCACATCGTCGGATTCGGGCAGGTCAGTGCGTAGCAAGGATTCCAGCAGGGAATGTTCGGCATCTTCCGGGTCACACATATCTACCCAGTTGACACTGGCAAGCTGGGCATTCAGGTGGGTATCGTCGGTTGCAAGCTGCCGCAGCAGCAGGCCATTGTCTATGTTGAATAAGCGTAACATGACAGGGTTCCTCGCTTGAGCCAGGTTATGCCGGATGGCTGGCGCATTCTAACCTTAAACCTTCGCCCACTAAAGCCGGATGCCCAACGCACGACCAACGGGCTATAATCGCCTTTTCCTCATCCGACAGCAAAGGCAAACATCCCGTGGTCAACGGTCAAGTCATTCTCAAGACAGGGCGCGACAAAAATGTGCGTGCGCATCATCCCTGGGTTTTTTCCGGTGCTGTCCAGCACGTCAAGGGCAAGCCGCAATCCGGTGAGACGGTGGAAGTGCGTGCCGCCAATGGCGATTTGCTGGGGTTGGGGGCATGGTCGCCAGCCTCGCAAATCCAGGTGCGCCTGTGGACGTTTGCCGATGCGCGGATTGATCGTGACTTTTTTGTCGAGCGCATCCGCCAGGCATTGGCTTACCGCCAGCAACTGGGCATTCCGCAACGCAATTCCGGCTACCGCCTGCTCAATGCCGAATCCGACGGTTTACCCGGTGTGGTGGTGGATGTGTTTGGTGACTGGCTGGTCATGCAAGCTCTGACTGCCGGTGCAGAATACTGGAAACACACCATCGCCGCTGCCTTGCTGGAAGTCATGCCTGCCCAAGGCGTGTACGAACGCTCCGATGTGGATGTTCGCAAAAAGGAAGGGCTGGAAACCACGGTAGGCAGCCTCAAGGGCGCAATGCCACCGGCACAGATCGACATTGAGGAAGAAAACCGCCACTACCGGGTGGATGTCCTGCATGGGCACAAGACCGGCTTTTACCTCGATCAGCGCGACAACCGCAGTGTGCTGCAACACCATGCTGCGGACAAAACCGTGCTGAACTGCTTTTCCTACACGGGTGGTTTTGCCATTGCTGCCTTGCAGGGAGGAGCAGAACAAGCCATCAACATTGATGCCTCGCAACCAGCACTGGATATTGCCGCCCAGACAGCCGCCCTGAACGGTTTTGTCCCTGAGCGCATGGAAAATATCTGTGGTGATGTGTTCAAGCTGCTGCGTGATTACCGCAACGAAGGCCGCCAGTTCGACATCGTGGTACTCGACCCGCCCAAGTTTGCTGAAAACCGCAACCAACTGGAAAAAGCCGCCCGTGGTTACAAGGACATCAACTTGCTGGGCTTCAAGCTGCTCAAACCGGGTGGCTTGCTGTTCACGTTTTCCTGTTCCGGGTTGATGGAAAGCAGCCTGTTCCAGAAAATCGTGGCAGATGCTGCGGTAGATGCCGGTTGTGATGCACGAATCCTGCGCAAACTGGATCAGGCCACCGATCACCCGACCCGGCTGGCGTTTCCTGAAGGTTATTATTTGAAAGGACTGGTATGTCAGAAGTAACACCACCATCTGAGCAATCTGCCAACCTGCAAGCCAGGGCGTTGGACATTTTCCAGAAACTCTTGCCGCTGGTGGATAGCATGGCGGACAAGCTGCGTCTTGCCCTGATACTCGGCGTTATCCTTGTGGGGTGGATTTTCGTCTGGCTGTTTTTCCTCAAGGGTTTTTCACTCACGACAGCAGCGGTCGTGGCGGGAGTAGCCAGTTTGCCGCTATTGATCATCCTGCGTTTCTGGTGGGCACTGGAGGAGCTGAAAGGCTTGCCGGAGATTGTGGGTGACATGGTGGGTGATGCAAAAGAAGAGTTCACTACGACAGTGCAAGGCATCCGCGCAGGCGACCGGCAAAAGATCGGCTTGCTGGGTTCGGTGAAAAAGCTCTGGTCAGTCGGCTCGCTGGCTGGTGAAGCGCGTGAATTGCTCGGCTCCTACATCAGCATTGGCACACTGGCAAATCCGTTATCACTGATCATGGGTGTGTTGTCGCTGTTGTTCGTGTTGCTGTTGCTGCTGGTGGGAATTGTATTGCTGGTGCTGGCCTTGTTTTGACCGCGCCATACCGTTCATTCATGACACTTATTTTCTGCGGCTAACTTATTATTTTTGATTTGCGTCAGTTCTGGAGTGGATTTTTAAGCGTACAGTACATGGAGAATACATGTGACTTACGGCGGAATCCCCATGAACAAAAAAATACTACTAGCAGTTTTGTTACTCTGTTCAGCTCCTCTGGTGCAGGCTGAAGAACGCGCCATGCTGGTGCTGGATGCCTCCGGCAGCATGTGGGGGCAAATCGAAGGTAAAGCCAAAATCGACATTGCCCGCGAAGCCCTTAAAACGCTGGTGGCAGACTGGCCTGCAAACCGTTCGGTGGGGCTGGTGGCCTACGGGCATCGGCAAAAGGACGACTGCAACGACATTGAAACCCTGCTTTCGGCGGGTGCAGTGGATGCCGCCAAGACCGGCAAAATCGTTGATGGTTTAACCCCCAAAGGCAAAACCCCGCTTTCCGCCGCCGTCAAACACGCTGCTGAAGCCCTCAAATATACTGAAGAAAAAGCCACTGTTATCCTCATCAGCGATGGGGTGGAAACCTGTAACCTCGACCCTTGCGCATTGGGGACAGAACTGGAAAAGCTCGGGGTGGATTTCACCGCCCACGTCATCGGTTTTGATGTAAACAAGGTTGAGGATCAAAAAGGTTTGCGCTGTCTGGCAGAAAATACCGGTGGGAAATTCATTTCCGCTGCTAATGCAGGCGAACTCAAAACCGCACTGGAACAAACCGCCAAAGCCCCTGAACCAGAACCCCGACCAGTATCTGAGAAAAAGCCTGAGCCGCCCGCCTTACCCAAAGCTACCTTGACTGTTACCCCGACTGAAACCATCAAAGGTGCAGAAATTGAAGTGAAGGTGGAAGGCGACGCTGATATGGCAAAGAATGCCGATATGCACATCGAGCTGTTTATGGCAGGCAAGGATGTGGCGGTAAACCATCAATATTTGTATCAAGATAAAAAATCCGGCGGTTATAAGCCTGCCAAGTTCCGTATGCCTAACGTAACCGGGGATTTTGTCGTGCGGTTGGCAAAAGGCGACCACCGCGAAAGGGTTGCTGAAGCTGCTGTGAAGGTCATCGAAGCGGAAATCAGGCTGCTCGCTCCCGCCCAAGCCGCACCGGGCAGTAAAATCGAAGTGAAACTGGATGCGCCGCTGGGGCTGAAAGGTGAGGTGCGCCTTTACCCACAAAACGGGGAAAAGTCGGTGGGGATAGGGTATGTGCGCGAAGATGCCATTGAAAACTACAAGCCCATGAAGTTTACCCTGCCGGAAGTGCCGGGTGCTTATGTCTTCAAGTTTGAAGCCAAACCCGACAAAAAAGTGATGGCGGAACTGCCGATCCAGATTGGAGCAACACAGCCATGAACATGAAAAAACTCGCCTTGGCCTGCGTTATTGCCTTACTGTCTACACCAGCCGCTGCCCTTGACCTGAAAGCCTTTCAGGAACAGACCCGCGCCGTGGTGCCAACCGACCCCTTCAAGGCTACTCCGGTATGTATGTTGGATGAAGTCAGCGATGTCGATTCAGGAGGCGGCTGCTCTTTCTTCAACAATACCGGAATGCTGGGTGCTACGGTGCATCTGAACATTGGAGTTGGCAAGGAAAACCCGCAAGATGCCGCCGGGGATGATGGCAATCCTGCCAACACGGATAGCAGCCCCATTGAGATTGAAGGCTGGAAAGGTCTGTTGGCAAGCAAACGTAAACCGGAAGACGGTTTTATTGGCAAGATGCTGATGTTGACCCACCCTCATGGCGATTACCAACTGGTTCTTGCCGCTGGCTGGCGACCCGGTAGCAAGGATGCCCTCAGCGACGACAGCCTCAAAGTCATGGCAGGCAAACTGGCGAAGGTTTATACCGACCAACCCGGTCTACTGAATGGTACAGACACACAGGAAAGCATGGGGGGCATTGTCGGCAGTTGCTTGCTGAAAAACGGTTGGTGTCAGGAGTTTGCCGATGTGCAGGGGCTTAACCTGTCAGCCACTATTAAAAGCGTTGGCGAAGGTTGCAACGCGGGTGGTGGCAAATGGTCAGATCAGCCTTGCAGCCACACGGGCATGGGTGGGGCTTGCCGCACCGATGAAACCATCGCCCATGGCAAGTACCGCATGAGTGTCTGGTATCCAACTACCTTTGAACTGTTGCCCCTGATGAAACAGGGCTGTGCGGATTGGCTTGCACCATGATAAGGCGCTGTGTTACACGCTGCGCTCTGCGGTTGGGAGGCAAAGGCTTCTGAGGAAACAACGAGCAGGGGTATGGTATTCCATGCCCCCTGCTCGCGTCAGGTTATTTTTACTTGGAGGCGCGTTTGCGTTCGTGCTCCAGCAAGAACCTTTTGCGGATGCGGATGCTTTTCGGGGTGATTTCCACCAGCTCGTCATCGTCGATGAATTCCATCGCCTGTTCCAGCGTCATGCGGATCGGTGGAACCAGGATCAGGTTTTCATCCGTACCAGCAGCACGGATATTGGTCAACTGCTTGGCTTTCAGCGGGTTGACCACCAGATCGTTGTCGCGGCTGTGAATGCCGATGACTTGCCCTTCGTACACTTCCTCGGCATGACCGATGAACATACGCCCACGTTCTTGCAGGTTGAAAATCGCGTAAGCCAGTGCCTTGCCGGTGGCGTTGGAAATCAATACACCATTGTGGCGCTGACCGATTGAACCCGGCTTGACCGGCGCATAATTTTCAAAGGTGTGGTAAATCAGGCCAGTACCGGAGGTCATGGTCATGAAGTCGGTCTGGAAGCCGATCAGACCGCGTGACGGCATGATGTATTCCAGACGCACGCGGCCTTTGCCATCCGGCGCCATGTCTTTCAGCTCGGCTTTGCGTTCGCCCAGCGCTTCCATGACTTTACCCTGGCTGGTTTCTTCGATGTCTACCGTAACACTTTCATACGGTTCCATTTTTTCGCCGTCAACTTCACGGATAATGACTTCCGGGCGGGAAACAGCGAGTTCGTAACCTTCGCGGCGCATGTTTTCGATCAGGATGCCCAGATGCAATTCGCCACGCCCGGAAACCTTGAATTTCTCCGGGTCATCGGTGTCTTCGACGCGCAGGGCGACGTTATGCAGCAATTCCTGCTTCAAACGTTCGTTGAGGCGGCGTGAAGATGTGCCGGTTTTGACTTCCTTGCCTGCAAATGGCGAGGTGTTGACCTGGAAAGTCATGGTCACGGTCGGCTCATCAACACTCAGTGGCGGCAGGGCTACCACGTTATCCGGGTCGCACACGGTGTCGGAAATATGCAGTTCATCCATCCCGGAGAAAGCGATGATGTCACCGGCTTGCGCTTCGTTGACTTCGACACGATCCAGACCATTGAAACCGAGGATTTTCAGTACGCGCCCACTGCGGATATTGCCCTCGTTGTCAATGACTTTTACCTGGGTATTGGTTTTGACGCGGCCTTGCTTGATACGCCCGATACCGATAATGCCGAGGTAGGAGTTGTAGTCCAACTGGCTGATCTGCAACTGGAATGGCGCATCCACATCCACATCCGGTGCGGCAACACTATTGATGATGGTCTGGAACAGCGGGGTCATGTCACCTTCGCTGACGGTTTCTTCCAGACCGGCAAAACCGTTCAGGGCAGAAGCGTACACCACCGGGAAATCGAGTTGCTCGTCTGTCGCGCCGAGATTGTCGAACAGTTCAAATACTTGATCCATCACGCGGTGCGGGTTTGCACCGGGGCGGTCGATCTTGTTGACAACCAGAATCGGTTTCAGACCATGGGCAAAGGCTTTCTGGGTGACGAAGCGGGTCTGTGGCATGGGGCCATCCACCGCGTCAACCAGCAATAATACGGAGTCAACCATCGACAATACGCGCTCAACTTCACCGCCGAAGTCCGCGTGCCCTGGGGTGTCGACGATATTGATGCGGTATTCGATGCCATCGGCAGGGTTAGTCCAGCGCAGGGCGGTGTTTTTCGCCAAGATGGTGATGCCGCGCTCTTTTTCCAGCGCGTTGGAGTCCATCATGCGTTCGGATACTTCGGCGCGTTCGCCCAAGGTGCCGGATTGTTGTAACAGTTTGTCAACCAGGGTGGTTTTTCCGTGGTCAACGTGGGCGATGATGGCGATATTTCGCAGGTTCTGGATCACAGCGAGGTACTCATGAATTCGTGAAGGCGCGATTATACTGACAATATGTTAATTTTCTAATGAATTTGCGAAATTGCGTGTTGACGGCTGTAAAAACCCCTTAAACTCGCGCTTTTTTCGTATGAAAGCGGAGTGATGCATGGAATTACCGATTGCAAGCCATTACAACATGCTGGGCGGGGAAGCAGGTGTGCGCCGTCTGGTTGACCGTTTCTATGACCTGATGGATGAATTGCCGGAGGCGTGGGAACTGCGCAAGCTGCACCCGCAGGATTTACAGGGTTCCCGCGACAAGCTGTTCAAGTTTTTGTCCGGCTGGTTGGGTGGCCCCGGTTTGTATGAGGCGGAATACGGACATCCCCGCCTGCGGATGCGCCACATGCCATTTCCAGTAGATATACTGGCACGCGACCAGTGGCTGTTGTGCATGAATATCGCGCTGGATGAACAGGTGGAAGATGAACTGCTGAAAATGCAGCTCAAATCCTCATTCGCCAATACGGCTGATCACATGCGTAACCGGGTAGGCTAGTGCGTATTTTCAGCTATCCAAATAAAAGTACCGCTTATCGGTTGCTGTTCATCGCCTTGATAATCCGGCTTTTTTAAATCTATTGATTTCAATCACTTGCTTTTAATTATAAGTTTCCAGAAAGTTCCATAAGAAATAAAAATAAAAAATTCATATTTTTCCAGCTAAATTAATGAATATTAAAAACGAAAAGGAACTTTGCATAATGAAAACAATGCACAAGATGGTAATGGGTCTCGCGGTATTCAGCGTAGCCGGTTTGGTTCACGCTGATGCTGCACGTCCTTATGTGGGTGTTACCTATGGCATCAATACCGAGGTTGACGCCGACAAACTGGCAGCTAACTGCGGCACAGGCGGGGTTACGTGTAGCGATCTTGGCAATGCGGATGATGCGTGGCAATTTTACGGTGGCTACCCCATCAGGCCGAATATCGCCCTAGAAGGCGGTTATACCAATCTGGTTTATGTTGCCAAGGCAAAGGACAGCGGTGGCAGACAGGCCGAACAGAAAACGGATGGTATTGCTCTAAATCTGGTGGGCAGAAAGGCATTGTCAGGCAAAACAAACGTGTATGGCAAGGTTGGTGCTTACCTATGGAACAGTGAAACCAAATCCACGGTTGGTAATGCGGAAGATTCCGGTACTTCTCCTACCGTAGGGCTGGGGCTGGAATATGGCATCAACGACAAATGGACAGTGCGTGGTGGCTGGGATCGTTTCTTCAGCGTCGGCAAGGATAATGCCCTGATCACGGGTGGTGCTGCCAGTACGCTGAAAGAAGATATTGATACGCTTTCGATTGGTCTGAATTACAACTTTTAAGCCTGTCATTATTAACCGGATACATTGGATTGGTATCCGGCTTTTTTGATTTACTGACCGATATATACCAACGTATCGGAATCCAGCAACTGGTATGCCCGGATCACATCGTCATTTTTCATGCGGATGCAACCGTGGGATGCCGGTTTGCCGATCAAGCCTTCTTCCGGTGTACCGTGGATATAGATGAATCGGTCTTGAGAGTCGACACTACCACCCTTGTTCTTGCCCGGTTCCAGCCCATCCAGCCACAGGATGCGGGTGGTTACGTAATCGGTGGGCACATCTTTGGGTTCGGTGATGATGTCTGCCAGCGTGCCGGTATCCTGACGTGCCTTGAAAATCGTGCCTTTGCGGGCATCATCCCCAAATTTCTGGCTGATGCGGTGAGCGCCCAGTGGGGTTTTGTCACTGCCTTCGGCACTGCCAACGCCCTTGGTGGCAGTGGACACCGGGAATTCACCCAGTTTTTCCTGACCCTGGTAAATGCTCATGCGTTGCTTGTCTACGTCAACCAATACAATCTTGCCTTGGGCATAGCGGGGGAAGCGCTCACGCAACATTGCCAGGGTTTCTGCCGGGTTATCGCCAATCACATCCGTTGTCGGAGCTGCCTGTTGCTGCGGGGGTGCGTTGGTGCTTGTTTCTGCCTCGTATTCGGTCAGTACCCATTCGCCCTGCTGTTTTTGCAGGTGGATGGAACCCTTGAAATCCTGCGGTTTACCACCTGATTCCAGCCCAAGATCTGCCGCCACGACAGCTTTGTTGCCATCATTGCTGACCACTGTCAGGCTGCGGATGGTGGCTGTCTCCAGTTTTTCACAGCGATCCTGGGTAAAACCGGGGCGCAGTTTGATGGCCAAGGCACAATTCTTGCTGGTGGCTGCCGCATAGAACTGCCGCACGCTCTCTTCCGGGGCATCGGGGCTGGCATGAGCCAAACCTGCCAGAATCAACACACTACCTAACAGGGCTTTCTGTAACATGGTTTACATCCTGTGCTGGTTGTCATTTAAGTCGTTTAACGGATGGGTGGCAAACGCTGTTTTTCGGCTTCGATCCACGCTTGCACCTGCTGGTTGATGGCATCGGTTTTCATGCCCTTGGTATCAATGGGCTGACCAATGCTGACGGTAATGGTTCCCGGCAACTTGATCCAGGCATGACGCCGCCAGCTTTTGCCTGCATTGTGTGCTACTGGTACAACTGGATAGCCTGAATAGGAAGCAAGGATGGCTCCACCAATCTTGAAAGGTACGGTTTCATCCGGTGATACCCGTGTGCCTTCCGGGAAAATTACGATACTGATGCCTTCTGCCAGCAAGGCTTTACCCTGCTGCGAAATCTGTTTGACGGCTGCCTTGCCTGCACTGCGGTCAATCGCAATCGGGCGCAGCAGACGCAAACCCCAGCCAAAAAACGGGATTTTCAGCAATTCCTGCTTGAGTACCCAGCTCAGGTGTTGTGGAAAAATGCAGGGCAAGGCAAACGTTTCCCAGGTGGACTGGTGGTTGGACATGACGATGAAAGCGGTATCCGTGGGGATGTTTTCGCGCCCGATGACCTGGTATTTCACCCCACAGGTCACTTCCAGCCACCATCGGTTGAAACAGTTCCACAGTGTGGTGGCAGGGTAACGGTATTTGAGCGGGAAAAACCAGGCCAGCGGAACCAGCAGCCCTGCCAGCAGGGTACTGGGGATGGAGCCGATCCAGAACAGGGTGGCGCGAGCGCCCAACCACAAGGTATTCAGTGCATTCATGCGGGTATGCGTCCAAGGAGTGAAGCAGCATAGTCTGCCAGATTGTTGAAAACAGGTATATCGGCAGGCAGTTTGCCATCTGTCAGGGTGCGCTCGCCTTTGCCGGTACGTACCTGCACGTAAGCCGCCCCGACCACAGCGGCAGCCTGCCAGTCACGCAGGGAGTCCCCCACCACAATGGCTTGCCTTAAGTCGGCATCAAAATGCTCGGCAATTTCCTGCAACAGACCCGGTTTGGGCTTGCGGCAGTGGCAGTTATCGGCATTCACGTGTGGGCAATAGGCAATGTAATCGACCTTGCCGCCCTGTTCTGCCAACAGCTCACGCAGACGGGTATGCATGGCTTCCAGTGTAGCCACGTCGTAGTAACCGCGCCCGATGCCGGACTGGTTGGTGGCTACCGTCAGGGTGTAACCGGCCTGGCTTAGCTTTGCCATTGCCTCAATGCTGCCGGGGATAGGAATCCATTCCGCCAGTGATTTGATGTAGGCATCCGAGTCTTCGTTGATTACACCGTCACGGTCGAGGATGATGAGCGAACCCCTCACCCTAGCCCTCTCCCTCAAGGGGAGAGGGAACAAGAGTCCCGTTCCCTGTCTCTTGTTCCCCCTCGCCCGTTCGGCGGGAGAGGGGGTTAGGGGGTGAGGGTTCTTCCAGCAACTGATGCAGCTTGCGCAAGGCTTGCCCGCGATGGCTGATGCGATTTTTCTCTTCCGGTGGTAGTTCGGCAGAGGAGCAGCCGTGGGTGGGGACGAAGAACAGCGGATCGTAACCGAAGCCGTTCGCCCCGCTCAGGCTGTGCAGAATGCGGCCTTCCCAACTGGCTTCGGCAATGATCGGCAACTGGTCATTTGCATGGCGCAGGTAAACAATGCAGCAGTAGAAACGCGCGGTGCGTTGCTCGTCTGGCACATTTTTCATTTCTTCCAGCAACTTGGCGTTGTTGGCCTCATCACCTGCACCGGAATAGCGGGCGGAATACAGACCGGGTGCGCCGCCGAGTGCATCGACCACAATACCGGAATCGTCGGCCATTGCGGGCATTCCGGTGGCCTTGGCGGCATGGCGGGCTTTGAGCAGGGCATTTTCGACGAAAGTCAGGCCGGTTTCTTCTGCATCCTGCACACCGAATTCGCTCTGGCGGACGAATTCCAGCCCAAGATCCGCCATCATGGCGTTGAATTCACGCAGTTTACCGGCGTTGCCGGAGGCCAGAACAATTTGCTTGCTCATGCCGCTAACGCCTCCTGTTGCGCCTGCATGATTTCACGGATGCCTTTTTCCGCCAGTACCAGCAGGGCATCGAGTTCGTCACGGCGGAAAGCGTGACCTTCGGCAGTACCCTGCAACTCGATGAACTGACCCGCTTCATTCATGACCACATTCATGTCGGTTTCGGCGCTGGAATCTTCGGCGTAGTCCAGATCCAGTACCGGCAAGCCGTTGAAAATACCGACGGAAATGGAGGCGATTTGCCCGTGTAACGGGTTTTTCTTCAGGCGGCGGTTCTTTTGCAGCCAGGTAATCGCATCGCACAGAGCCACGTAGCCACCACTGATGGAAGCGGTGCGTGTGCCGCCATCCGCCTGGATGACATCGCAGTCGATAGTAATCTGGAATTCACCGAGGGCTTCCAGATCGACTACTGCACGCAAGGCTCGCCCGATCAGGCGCTGGATTTCCATGGTGCGCCCACCCTGCTTGCCTCGAGCGGCTTCGCGTGCGGTACGGGTTCCGGTGGAACGTGGCAACATGCCGTATTCAGCCGTCACCCAGCCTTGCCCCTTGCCTTTCAACCAGCCCGGTAATTTGTCTTCTACGGTCGCGGTGCACAGCACTTTGGTGTTGCCGAATTCCACTAGTACCGAACCCTCGGCATGGCAGGTGTAGTTGCGGGTAAACTTGACAGTCCGCATCTGGTCAGGGGTGCGTTTGCTGGGCCTCATGAAAATTCCTTGATTGCATCGTTATATGAAGGGGGGATTATACGCATCCTGCCGGGTGGTTTCACGATGATGTGTTTACGCAAGTTTCTGCTGCCACTGCGGGCGATTACTGGGAGAACCAACCTGAAAATGCTAAAGTAGCGCCTCTTTTCGCTGAGTCGTTTGCCCAAAAGGATTTTTTCATGTTAGTCGCTGCCAACATCACCATGCAATTCGGCGCCAAGCCGCTGTTTGACAACGTTTCCGTCAAATTCGGGGACGGCAACCGCTACGGCCTGATCGGGGCGAACGGCGCGGGCAAGTCCACCTTCATGAAAATCCTCTGCGGGTTACAAGACCCGACTCACGGCAACGTATCCAAGGATGCGATTGAACGCATGGCCTACCTGCGACAGGATCAGTTCGGCTTTGAGGACGTGCGCGTGCTGGACGTGGTACTGATGGGGCACGAGGAAATGTGGAAGGTGATGGCAGAAAAGGATGCCATCTACATGAACCCGGAAGCGACCGAAGACGATTACATGAAGGCGGCGGAACTGGAAGGTCATTTTGCCGAGCTGGGCGGTTACACTGCCGAAGCGCGGGCGGGTGAACTGCTGCTGGCGGTCGGTATTCCCACCGAACAACACAATGGCCCGATGAGTCAGGTTGCCCCCGGCTGGAAACTGCGGGTACTGTTGTGTCAGGCACTGTTCGCCAACCCTGACATTTTGTTGCTGGACGAACCAACCAACAACCTCGACATCAACACCATCCGCTGGCTGGAGGAAACGCTCAACAACCGCGAATCCACCATGATCATCATCTCGCATGACCGCCACTTTTTGAATCAGGTTTGTACCCATACAGCGGATCTGGACTACGGCAAGATTCAGGTTTACCCCGGCAACTATGATGATTTCATGGAAGCAGCCACCCAAGCGCGTGAACGTCAGGCCAGCGCCAACGCCAAAGCCAAGGAACGTATCGCCGAATTGCAGGATTTCGTGCGCCGCTTTTCCGCCAACAAATCCAAAGCCAAGCAGGCTACCAGCCGCCGCAAGCTGATCGACAAGCTCAAACCGGAAGATGTCAAACCATCCAGCCGCCAATACCCGTGGATTCGTTTCGAGTATGACGAAAAAGAGCGCCTGCACCGTTTCGCCGTGGAAGTGGAAAACCTCACCTTCGCCTACGAGGGCATGGAGAAACCACTGATCAAAAACTTCAGTTTTGCGGTGGAAGCAGGTGAAAAAATTGCCATTATCGGTGAAAACGGTGTCGGTAAAACCACGCTGGTCAAACTGCTGGAAGGCAGGCTCCAGCCGCAAAAAGGCAACATCAAGTGGGCAGAAAAAGCCCGTTTCTGTACCTACGATCAGGATCACGAAGACGAATTCAAGAGCGACCGCCCATTGACCGAGTGGATCGCTGAATACGTGCGCAAGGAAGGCTACGAAGGCGAAGACGCCGAAACCCAAATCCGTGGCACGCTGGGTCGTCTGCTGTTCGGGGGTGACACTGTGAAAAAACCGGTGAAAGTCCTGTCGGGTGGGGAAAAAGGTCGCATGATTTTCGGGCGCATGATGCTCTCCCGCACCAACGTGATGCTGATGGACGAACCGACCAACCATCTGGACATGGAATCCATCGAATCGCTCAACGGTGCGCTCGACCGCTACGACGGCACACTGCTGTTCGTCTCGCATGACCGGGTGTTCGTCGGCTCACTGGCTACCCGTATTTTCGATGTGAAAGGCGACGGCACGATTGTCGATTATCGCGGCACTTACGACGAATACCTGTCCAGTCAAGGGCTGGAATAACGGCTCGCTTTCCACACCCCATCAGGAGGATAACCCATGCGTATCGGAACCCCGCTTTCCCCCTCTGCCACCCGTGTCATGCTGCTAGGCAGTGGTGAACTTGGCAAGGAAGTGATCATTGCCCTGCAACGTCTGGGTGTGGAAGTCATTGCTGTTGACCGCTATGCCAATGCACCGGGGCATCAGGTCGCGCATCGTTTCCATGCCATCAATATGGCTGACCCGCAAGCACTGCGGGCGCTGGTGGAACAGGAACAACCGCATATCATCGTGCCGGAAATCGAAGCCATTGCCACCGATGAACTGGGGCGCATCGATGCAGACGGGCTGGCGGAAGTCATTCCCACTGCCCGCGCCACCCAGTTGACCATGAACCGCGAAGGTATCCGTCGCATGGCAGCGGAAGAGCTGGGCTTGCCGACTTCGCGTTACCATTTCTCTTCCAGCTTGGCGGAAATGCAGGCTGCTGCCGATGATGTGGGCTACCCCTGTTTCATCAAGCCGGTGATGTCTTCCTCTGGCAAAGGTCAATCCATGCTCAACAGCGCAGATGAAGTTGCGGCTGCCTGGCAATACGCACTGGATGCAGGCCGCGTCAACCACGGTCGGGTGATTGTGGAAGAAGGCATCCAGTTTGATTATGAAATCACCCTGCTGACAGTGCGGGCGCTGGGGGCAAACGGCGAGATCGAGACCCATTTTTGCGCTCCGATCGGGCATCGGCAGGTCAAGGGCGATTACGTGGAGAGCTGGCAAGCACAACCGATGAGCGATGTTGCCCTTGCCAAAGCGCAGGATATTGCCGAGAAAGTTACCACTAACCTCGGCGGACGCGGCCTGTTCGGGGTGGAACTGTTCATCAAGGGTGATGAGGTCTGGTTCTCAGAAGTCAGCCCGCGCCCACATGACACCGGCATGGTGACTATGGCAACCCAGTTCCAGAACGAATTCGAGTTGCACGCCCGTGCTATCCTCGGTTTGCCGGTGAATACCGCCATGCATTCCATTGGTGCGAGTGCGGTGATTTATGGCGGGATGGAGGCGGAAGGCATTGCTTTTGATGGGGTGGAACATGCCCTGCAAGTGCCGGAAAGCGACATCCGCCTGTTCGGCAAACCGGTGTCTTTCGAGCGTCGCCGCATGGGGGTAGCCTTGGCACGCGGCAATGACACGGATGAAGCTCGCGCTCGTGCTGCCGAAGCTGCCAGCCGCGTGCAACCTGTGCGGGGTTAAGGGCGCAGCCATGTCAAAGCAGGATCAGAACCAGCGTCACCAGCAACGTATGGAACGCAAAAAAGCCGTAATCGACGCCAGCATTGCGCGTGCGAGTACCGACAAAGGCTTGCTGCTGGTGCTGACCGGCAATGGCAAGGGCAAGTCCAGCTCCGCTTTTGGCATGGTCGGGCGGGCGCTGGGGCATGGCATGAAGGTGGGTGTTTGCCAGTTCATCAAAAGTCGCACCGATACCGGCGAGGAAGCCTTTTTCGGCAAACAGGCCAACTGCGAGTGGCATGTGCTCGGTGATGGTTTTACTTGGGATACGCAAGACCGGGAACAGGATATTGCCACTTCCCGGCGCGGCTGGGACATTGCCCGGCGGATGCTGGCTGACCCGGATTATGCGCTAGTGGTACTGGATGAGCTGACCTACTTGCTGAATTACAGCTATCTGGATGCGGAACATGTGCTGGCGGATATTGCCCAGCGCCCGCCCATGCAGCATGTGGTTGTTACCGGGCGAGCTGCCAGCTTGCCGTTGCGCGAACTGGCAGATACCGTGTCGGTAATCGAGGATGAAAAACACGCTTTCCGCGCAGGCATCCAGGCACAAAAAGGCATTGACCTGTAAACGGCAAAACAGGCTGGCTTCCACTATGCTTAAAGGCAAGAGCACAAGCAGCAAGGGAGTTGGATCATGAGCAATACCACGGGTTATTCACTGGCAGCATCACCCTTGATCGTGGACGGGGTTAGCCTGCTGGAATCCATGCCGCCACAATGTCAGGTCAATTTTCATGTGAATGTTGTTGGTGTGGGGCATGTGCTGGAAACGTCGCACAGTATTGAAGGCCACCATGTCAGCATTTTTGTTACCCACATACGCCCGGAGCGGGTCAAGGAACAGAAACCGCACCGGCTGAACGAGTCGGTCAATCTCGGCGTGCTCGACCCTGGTGCTTATGTAGTGACGTTTTTCAACCGGGGAGATGACGGCAATTTCACACCCGTAAAAGCGCTGGTATTGCACGCTTTGGGTGAGGAAAATGCACAAATTCCACCTGACCATTCCCACGACTGGCACGCTTGGATCAATGCCATGCCGCCAGGGCCATCCACTCTGCATGTCAGTGGCACGGTGACAGTGCCCAATGGGGATACGCTGGTGAAACTGGTACGGGCGGCTCCGCAGGGATTTAACCCGCGTATCCTGTTGCTGGATCTGGAAGTACATGATGCCAGTGCTTCCTCTGCCAACGATACCGAGGTGAAAGTGCATTACAGTGAAGCTGCCGGTGCTGACAGTTTTGATGGTGTGCATATCCGCTTCCCGAATGGTGGTGGCACTTACATCGACAACATCATCATCGCCTATTGAGTGCTACATGGATCAAACACTTTCCGTACAGCTTGCGTGTACTGATGCCCCGGAAGTGCGTGATGCCTTGAGAATTTAAGTTGTGCCTTGTCTGGTCAAGTCTGCGTGCTCTTGGGATAATCCGCGCCTATGGCAATCTTAACCTTACGCAATATCCATCTCGAAAACGGTGACAACCGTCTTTTCGACAGCATTGACCTGAGCATTGAGCCGGGCGAGCGTTTATGTCTGGTCGGTCGCAACGGCACGGGCAAATCCACCCTGATGAAATTACTGTGCCGCGAAGTGAGCGCGGACGACGGTGAACTTATCCATTCCCCCGACCTGAAAATTGCCCGCTTGCAGCAAGATGTACCGCACGGAACCGATGTCCGTGTGTTTGACATTGTGGCGCAGGGTTTGACTGACTTGCACCCCGAAGATGCCTGGCAAGTGCAATGGAAAGTCGATACGGTGCTGTCACGCCTGCAACTCGATGGCGAAGCCACGTTTGAAAGCCTATCCGGTGGCTGGAAACGTCGCGCCCTGCTGGCACGTGCGCTGGTTGCCGAACCCGATCTGCTGTTGCTGGACGAGCCAACCAACCACCTCGACATTCCCGCGATTGAATGGCTGGAAAACTTCCTGCTCGGCTACAAGGGAACCCTGCTGTTCGTGTCGCATGACCGTGCTTTCGTGCAGAAACTTGCCACCCGCATCATCGAACTGGATCGCGGCAGGCTGACCAGTTGGCTGGGAACCTTCCAGCAATATCAGGAACGCAAACAGGCGGCACTGGAAGCCGAAGCCCAGCAAGCCGCCCTGTTCGACAAGCGTCTGGCAGAGGAAGAAGTGTGGATACGGCAAGGCATCAAGGCTCGCCGCACCCGCAACGAAGGCCGGGTACGCCGTCTGGAGGCCATGCGTGAGGAATTCCGCCAACGCCGCAACCTGCAAGGCAAAGTACAGGCACAAATCGGGCAGGCGGATGCTTCCGGCAAGGTGGTGATTGCTGCCACCGACCTGTGTTATGCGTGGGCAAGCAAACAACCGTTGATCCAGCACTTCAGCACTACCGTGATGCGTGGCGACAAAATCGGCATCATCGGCGCGAACGGTGTGGGTAAAACCACCCTGATCAAGCTGCTGTTGGGGCAGATCCAGCCCGACTCTGGCAAACTGGAATTGGGTACACGCTTGCAAACCGCCTATTTTGACCAGCACCGCGCCCAGTTCGATGGCGAAAAGAACTTGCGGGACAATCTGGCGCCGGGGTCGGATTTTGTCGAAATCAACGGGCAGAAGCGGCACATCATCAGCTATTTGCAGGATTTCCTGTTTACCCCGCTACAAATCCAGAAGCCGGTAAAGGTGCTGTCTGGCGGCGAACGCAACCGCTTGCTGCTGGCGCGGCTGTTTGCCCAGCCTTCCAATCTGCTGGTACTGGACGAACCCACCAACGACCTCGACGCCGAAACTCTGGAATTGCTGGAAGAACTGCTGATCGAGTATCAGGGAACCTTGTTGCTGATTTCGCATGACCGGAGTTTCCTCAATTCGGTGGTGACGCGCAGCATCGTGTTTGAAAACGACAGCATCGGCGAATATGCCGGTGGCTATGACGACTGGCTGTTGCAACGCCCCGAACCTGTAGTGGAAAAGTCTGCCGCCAAACCCGAAAAACCAGCGGAAAAACCCAAAGCTGATGCCAAGCCTGCGGGCAAGAAAAAACTCAGTTTCAAGGAACAGCGTGAGCTGGAACAACTGCCAGCCCGTCTGGAACAACTGGAAGCCGACATGAGTACTTTACAGGCATTGATGGGCACAGCGGCCTTTTACCAGCAGGACAGTGCTACCATTACCGCCAAACAAGCCGAACTGGCGAAACTGGAAGCCGAACTCGAACAGGCTTTCGCTCGCTGGGAAGAACTGGAGCAAATGAGCCAATGACTCGACAATACCGCGCCGTTTCGCTGATTTCCGGCGGCCTTGATTCCATGCTGGCAACCAAGGCCGTGCTGGAACAGGGTGTGCATGTGGAAGGCATCAATTTTTTCACCGGCTTTTGCGTGGAAGGTCATACCCATGCCATCCGCAAGCAACACAGTGACAAACCCAAGCGCAACAATTCCTTGTGGGTAGCCGAACAACTGGGCATCAAGTTACATATCGTTGACATTGTAGAGCCGTACAAGGATGTGGTGCTGAACCCGAAACACGGTTACGGCGCGAACATGAACCCTTGCCTCGACTGCAAAATCTTCATGGTAAAAAAAGCACACGAGTGGATTCAGCAACACGGTTTCGATTTCATCATTACCGGCGAAGTGGTCGGGCAACGCCCCATGTCGCAACGTGCTGCAACCATGCCGGTGGTCGCGCGCGAATCCGGGGCGGAAGATTTGTTGTTACGCCCGCTGTCTGCGCATAACCTGCCGCCCAGCAAGCCGGAACGCGAGGGTTGGGTTGACCGTGAAAAGCTGTTCGGTTTCAGCGGACGTAGCCGCAAGCCTCAATTTGCGCTGGCAGAACAATGGGGCATCAAGGAATACGCCCAACCCGCTGGTGGCTGCTGTTTTCTGACCGACGCGCATTACACCGGCAAGCTGAAAGATTTGTGGGCGCATCGCCCCAGCCGTGACTACGAACTTGACGACATCATGCTGCTGAAAATCGGGCGGCATTTACGCCCACGCCCGCACTTCAAACTGATCATGTCACGCGAAGAGGGTGAAACCAACTTTCTGGAAGGCTACAAAAACCAGTTCATCTGGATCAAGACGGCCAGCCACGCAGGGCCACTGACCATCCTAGATGGCGATAACGTGACGGATGAGGATATTGCCTTGGCAGCACAGATTTCCGCCCGCTACAGCAAGGGCAGGCAAGAAGCTGAAGTGGTATGCAAAGTGGCTCGACCGGGGGAGGATTTCCGTGAGATCAATGTTCCTCCGCTTGCAGGCGAGATTCCTGACGAGTGGGTGTTGTAAGCCCACCGTCACGAAAAAATCACTGAATAGGCTGATTTGCGCTTGAATTTCCTCTTACTCCATGCTCCAAGATGGATTACAATCGCCCCCTTATCCGCAGTTCCTGCGTTTTTCTTTGAGATTTGGACAAATGACTGACTTAACACTTTACCGGAATATCGGCATTTTCGCCCACGTTGACGCGGGCAAAACGACCACCACCGAACGTATCCTCAAGCTCACCGGCAAAATTCACAAAATCGGTGAAGTGCATGAAGGCGAATCCACCATGGACTTCATGGAGCAGGAAGCCGAGCGCGGCATTACCATCCAGTCCGCAGCAACCACTGCTTACTGGAAAGGTCATCGCTTCAACATCATTGATACCCCAGGGCACGTTGACTTCACTATCGAAGTTTACCGTTCACTGAAAGTTCTGGATGGTGGCGTTGGGGTATTCTGCGGTTCTGGTGGTGTTGAACCTCAGTCTGAAACCAACTGGCGTTATGCCAATGATTCCAAGGTTGCGCGTGTTATTTACGTTAACAAGCTCGACCGTATTGGTGCCGATTTCTACCGTGTCGTACAGCAAGTCCAGGACGTTTTGGGTGCAAGACCTGTCGTTATGGCGCTGCCAATCGGCTTTGAAGACAGCTTCGTCGGTGTGATTGACCTGTTGACCCGCAAGGCATGGGTATGGGATGAATCCGGTGATCCACTGAAGTACACGCTTCAGGACGTTCCTGCCGATATGGAAGCCAAGGTTGAAGAATGGCGTGAAAAGCTGATCGAAACTGCGGTTGAGCAAGACGATGAGATGATGGAAATGTACCTTGGTGGTGAAGAGCCGCCGATTGACGACATCAAGCGTTGCATCCGCAAGGGTACTATTGCCCTCGACTTCTTCCCGACCTTCCCTGGCTCTTCTTTCAAGAACAAGGGCGTGCAACTGGTACTGGATGGCGTGGTTGATTACCTGCCGAACCCGACCGAAGTGCAGCCACAACCTGAAACCGACATCGAAGGCAACCCGACGGGTGAATTCGCAGTGGTTGACCCAGACCGCCCACTGCGTGCGCTGGTGTTCAAGATCATGGACGACCGTTTCGGTGCATTGAACTTCGTGCGTATCTACTCCGGTCGCCTGAAAAAAGGTGACACTCTGCTCAATACCTACACTGGCAAAACCGAACGTATTGGGCGCATGGTGGAAATGCACGCCAACGACCGTTCAGAGATCGACACCGCACAAGCTGGTGACATCGTTGCCTTGATCGGCCTGAAAAACGTTCAGACGGGGCATACTCTGGCAGATCCTGACAAGCCTGCAACGCTCGAACCAATGGTATTCCCTGATCCGGTCATCTCCATCGCCATCGCACCCAAAGACAAAGGCTCTGCTGAAAAGATGGGCATGGCGTTGAACAAAATGGTGCAGGAAGACCCTTCTTTCCGCGTTGAAACTGACCAGGAAACCGGCGAAACCATCCTCAAGGGCATGGGCGAACTGCACCTCGATATCAAGGTCGACATCCTCAAGCGTACCCACAAGATCGAAGTGGTCGTGGGCAAGCCGCAGGTAGCTTACCGCGAATCCATCACCCAACGTATCGAAGACAGCTATACCCACAAGAAGCAGTCTGGTGGTTCCGGTCAGTACGGTAAAATCGACTACACCATCGAACCGAACGAAACCGGCGCTGGTTACGGGTTTGAATCTGTGGTCGTCGGTGGTTCCGTACCACGTGAATTCTGGCCTGCCATCGACAAGGGCTTCCGCGAAAGCATGAGCAAAGGCCCATTGGCTGGCTACCCGGTGGTTGACGTGAAAGTAACCCTGCGCGAAGGTGGCTTCCACGCGGTTGACTCCTCCGCCATTGCGTTTGAAATTGCAGCCAAAGGCGGCTATCGTCAGACCATGCCCAAGGCTGGCCCACAAATCCTCGAACCGATCATGAAAGTCGACGTATTCGTACCTAGCGACTACACCGGTGACGTAATCGGCGACCTGAACCGCCGCCGTGCGATGATCAAGTCGCAAGATACCGCGCCAATCGGCAACCGTATCAAGGCTGACGTACCGCTGTCCGAAATGTTCGGCTACATCGGCGACCTGCGTACCATGACTTCCGGTCGCGGTCAGTTCTCGATGGAATTCTCGCACTATGCGGCCTGTCCGAAGAACGTTTCCGATCAGGTTATCAAGGAAGCTGCTGAACGCAAGAAAGCGGCAGACGCTGCGAAGTAATTCTCGCGCTGCTACTGAACAAAAAGCCCTGCTAGGAAACTGGCGGGGCTTTTTTTTGTCCGGCATAGTGGGCAAACCCCGCCTGCGGAAGCAGGCATCACCCCGACCGGGGGGAAGATAATCCGATTGGCAAAAAAGCCCGAAAACATGGAATATTTTGCCGGGCTGCCCCATCCGTAACCCTACGCGAGGCATTCATCCGCGAGCCATGCTAACCGTATAACTGCTTTACCAACCCAAGGAGGAGAAACCCATGTCAAGAACAATCATGATGGGTATGTTACTGGCCGCCAGCCTGACTGGCTTGGCTGTTGCTGAAGAAGCGAAGAAAGCCGAGACTGCTGCTGCCCCAGCCGCCGATGCCGCCAAACCTGCGGAAGCTGCTGCCCCAGCAGAAGCCAAATTCGACCCTGGCGTTCCCGCCCCTAAAATCGCTGATGACTATTATGCGGGTGCAGAAAAAGTGATCGTGCATGTCACCATGGAAGGCGACGAGAAAAAATACCTCGGCGTGTTGGGCAACGTCAGCAATTACATGAAAGCACTGGATGCCACCGGCAAGAAAACCGACGCTATCATTGTCATGAACGGTGACGGGCTAGGCTTGCTGAAAGTCGCCAAGGAAGTGGAAATGAATGCCGACGCCAAGCTGCCCGGCAAAATTGCGGAACTGAAGGAAAAGGGCGTGAAATTTCAGGTGTGCTACAACACCCTGACAGGACGCAAGATCAAGTTCGATGAATTGTTCGATGCCAAACCGGAAGATGTGATTCCCTCAGGGGTGGCGGAAGCCGGGCGTTTGCAGGCACAGGGCTATCAGTTGCTGAAGCCGTAAGCTGTGTTTCTCCTAGTCTGCGGTAACAGGCATCACCCCAACCGGGTGGAAGATAATCCAATTCACATCAAGGCACAACCTTTCAAGACTTGACTCAAGAAAGGTTATGGCGTGTGAGGTGGCTGATGACCCGATAGTAGTGACGAAAGCCCAGCCGACGAAAGCAGGTAACTGACTGGAGGATAAAACCGGACTGCCCGCCACCAGAGGCGCAGCGGGCAGCTTGTCATCAAAAAAGACAGGCTGATGCGAAGGGGGAAAGCCACCCATCAAGCTGGCAGAAGTGTCCAGCCTGCGAGGGTGGAAGCACGAACCGCCCGACGGGACGGGAGTGTCATGTGACAATTTCTACTTCATCGTTACCATTTCTTCCGCACTGACCGGGTGAATGGCGATGGTGTCATCAAAGTCCTGCTTGGTCGCGCCCATGCGGATGGCAACCGCGAACCCTTGCATCATCTCGTCCACCCCCAGACCGATGGCGTGGCAGCCGACGATCTTTTCTTCCGCACCGACCACCACCAGCTTCATCGCGGTTTTGGCCTTGAGCTTAACGAAGGCGTAATACATTGGGGTGAATTCGGTGCTGTACACCTTGACCGCATCGCCGTACTGTTCCCGCGCGGCTTCTTCCGACAAGCCAATCGTGCCGATCGGTGGATGGGTGAACATCACCGTCGGGATCAGGCTGTAATCCAGCTTACGGTCTTTCATACCACCGAACAGGCGATCACCCAGACGACGGCCTGCGGCAATGGCTACCGGGGTCAGTTGCACGCCGCGCTTGTTGATGATGTCACCAATCGCATACACACCGGGAATGCTGGTTTCCTGATAGTCGTTCACGTCGATGAAACCGCCGGGGGCGAGGCTCAGGCCGATGTTTTCCAGCCCGATGGTGTCGGTGTTGGGAACACGCCCAATCGCCCACAGCAATTGATCCAGCCCATCCAGCGTCGTGCCGTCCGCGTAGTGGATGGTCAGCGTGCCATCCGCCTGCTTTTCAACGCTGGCAATCTTGCCGTCATCATTGAACTGGATGCCGTCGGCTTCCATTTGCGCACGCAGGGTTTTCTGCATCAGGCTGTCGAAACCGATCAGTACCGGGAAACCCTGATGCAGCATGTGCGTTTCCGAACCCAGCGCATTCAGCACACCGGCCAGTTCCAACGCGATGTAGCCGCCACCCACGACCGCAACTTTCTGCGGCTGTGCGTCCAACTCGAAAAAGCCGTCGGAGGTGATGCCGTGTTCCGCACCGGGAATAGTGTTCGGCACGATCGGGCGACCGCCAGTGGCAATGACAATGTGGTCAGCGGTGTAAGTTTCGCCATCGACCTCCAGCGTGTTGGCAGCGACGAAACGGGCGTGGCCTTGCAACAAGTCAACACCCAGTTCGGCGAGGAAGCTGTCCATGTACCAGTCGGTGATCCCGCCGATCATATTGTCGCGCTTGCTGACCAGCTTGCCCCAGTCGAGTTTGCCGGGGGTGGTGGCGAAACCGTAATCCTGCGCGTGGTGTTGGGCATGAGCCAGATTGGCGGCAAACCACATCACTTTCTTGGGGACGCAGCCACGGTTGACGCACGTACCGCCCAAATCGTCGTTGACTTCCACTACCGCGCATTTCGCGCCGTGTTTGGCTGCTTTTTCTACCACTGACAGGCCGCCGCTGCCTGCACCAATGGCGATCAAATCGTAATGTTGGCTCATGCCCTGCTCCTTCTTATCTTGCGTTCAACCACGCTTCCAGTTTGTCCGAACCACCGATCAACTGACCGTTGATGAATACTTGCGGAACCATATCAACACCGGCTACTGCACGCAAACTGCGGTTGGTGTAGTCCTGGTTCAGCACCAGCTCGTCGAAGTCGATTTCGGCGTCGTGCAACATGCCTTTGGCCTTGGCGCAGAACGGGCAGCCAGGGCGGGTGAACACGGTCACATCCAGTGGGGCTGGGGTGTTCGGGCCGATGTAAGCCAGCATGGTGTCAGCGTCGGAGACTTCAAACGGGTCGCCCGGCTTGTTGGGTTCAACGAACATTTTTTCCACCACGCCGTCTTTCACCAGCATGGAATAACGCCAGGAACGCTTGCCGAAACCGAGGTCGTTCTTGTCCACCAGCAAACCCATACCGTCGGTGAAATCGCCGTTGCCATCCGGGATGAAGGTGATTTTGTCGGCTTTCTGGTCAACTTTCCACTCGTTCATGACGAAGGTGTCGTTGACCGACATGCACACGATTTCATCCACCCCCAGCTTCTTGAAGGTATCCGCCAACTGGTTGTAACGCGGCACGTGGGTAGAAGAGCAGGTCGGGGTGAACGCACCCGGCAGCGAGAACACGATCACGGTCTTGCTCTTGAATACGTCGTCGGTGCTGACATCGACCCACTCATGGTTCTGGCGGGTACGGAACGTGACGTTAGGGACGCGCTGGCCTTCTTTGTTTGCAAACATGGGTAGTCTCCTTGAATTGATTTATCTCAAACGATCTAGAAAATTGATCTTGTGCGTTGCAGTATAGACAGGCAGACACTGGATTAAAAGCAGATTGTTTCTAACATGATGTTCGGTTTATTCAATGAAAATCACAACAGGGAAGCCAGCATCTTGGCACTCAACAGCAATACCAGCACCGCAAACAGCTTTTTCAGGGTAGCTACGGGCAGGGAATGCGCCAATTGTGCCCCAATCCTGGTGGTGAAAAAACTTGCGGATGCAATCAGCAGCACCGCAGGCCAGTACACAAAACCGATGGTGTATTCTGGCAAACCGGCTTGCCCCCAGCCATTGAATACGTAGCCGAGCGTACCTGCCAAAGCAATCGGGAAACCAATCCCGGCGGAAGTGGCAATCGCCTGACGGATATTGACGTTACACCACATCAGGAACGGTACGGAAAGTGTGCCGCCGCCGATGGCTGCCAGTGCCGAAATGCTGCCAATTACCAGCCCTGTCAGTGACAAACCCGCCATGCCTGGTATTTCCCGATGCGCCTGTGGCTTGATGTCCAGCCACATCTGCAAGGCCACATAAGCCATGAAACAGGCGAAAAATACCGCTAGCACCACGGTTGGCAGGTAAGTTGCCAGAAACGTGGCACTGAATGTTCCCAGCAGAATGCCCGGTGTGATGTTCCGCACCACTGACCAGTACACCGCGCCCTTGGCATGGTGTGCCCGCATACTGGCAAAAGAAGTCGGTACAATCGCTGCCATCGACGTGCCCAGCGCCACATGCATGACCTGTTCCGGGGCAAAGCCTTGCACCATGAACAGGCTGGTCAGTACCGGAACCATGATGGCACCGCCACCAATCCCCAGCAGCCCTGCGGCGATTCCCACCACCGCACCCAGAGCCAGAAAGGCCAGCAACAAATACCATTCCACGTATAATCTCCTGTTTGAATAATGTCGGATTTGGGGCAAGTGTATGCAATATCTAACCATTCCTGTTACTGCTTTTGCGCAGAATTGCAGTGTTGTCTGGTGTGAAGCGACCAGGGAATGTGCGTTCGTCGATCCGGGTGGTGATGCGACAGAACTGATGGCGGCGGTGCAACAGCACCAGCTCAAGCCCGTTGGTGTATTCCTTACCCATGCGCATCTGGATCATGTGGGCGGCACGCTGGAATTGGCAAAGTATTACCGGATTCCGGTCAGCGGGCCACATGAAGCAGACAAATACTGGCTGGATGCGCTGCCAGTACAGGCGCAACGTTTCGGTTTGTCACATTGCGCTGCCTTTGTGCCGGAACGCTGGCTGCAACACGGTGATACCCTGACGTTTGGGCAGCAACAACTGGAAGTGCTGCACACACCCGGTCACACGCCGGGGCATGTGGTGTTTTTCCATCGCGCCAGCAAGGTCTTGTTTGCCGGGGATGTGCTGTTTCAGGGTTCGATCGGGCGTACCGATTTCCCCGGCGGGAACCATCAACAACTACTGGACTCTATCAAACAGCAGCTATGGACGCTGGGTGACGATGTTACAGTCGTACCGGGGCATGGCCCCAACACCGACATTGGCATGGAGCGCCGCCATAACCCTTACATCCGCTAGTTGAGGCTCCCATGCGCCGTATTGCCACGCTTGCCGCCGGGCTGTTGTGTACAGCCTGTCTTGCCAACGGAATGCCCATGCCCGCACCCGTCACTCCTCCCCCGCCGTTTGCCGACATCGAACCTGCCAACATGCAGGGAATGTTAGCTGCCCACAACCAGGTACGTGCGAGCCTAGGCATAGCACCACTGCGCTGGTCGGGGCAAATGGCAGCCTATGCCCAGCAATGGGCAGAACATCTGGCTCGTCATAACGGTTGCGAAATGCAGCACCGCACCCATGCCAATGCCGACCTGCTCAAGGTTGGGGAAAACCTGTACTGGGCCAGTCCATTGCGCTGGTCGGATGGGCGTATCGAAGTGCAACAAATCTCGCCTACCCGCGTGGCACAAGACTGGGCAAGCGAACAGGCTGATTACAACTATGCGGGCAATACCTGCCGTCCCGGTGCGCAATGTGGGCATTACACCCAGATGGTATGGCGTAGCACCACGGAGGTCGGGTGCGGCATGACGGTTTGCGGCAATCAGGCACAGCTTTGGGTCTGCAATTACAACCCGCCCGGCAACTGGGTGGGTGAAAAACCGTATTAACCTCTAGGCAGGCACATTTTTCCCGCTACAATGGGCGTTTTTCAGCGGATCAAGGGGCGAAATCGTGTCACAAGTGGATATTGCCGCCGTCAAGGCATACCTGCTGGCATTGCAGGATGACATTTGCCAGCAACTGGAAAGCGAGGATGGCAGAGCCAGCTTTGTGGAAGATGCCTGGGAACGCCCAGCCGGTGGTGGTGGGCGCACCCGTGTGATTGCCGATGGAGCGATTCTGGAACAGGGCGGGGTCAATTTCTCGCATGTATTTGGTGACAAACTGCCGCCCTCAGCCACGGCACAACGCCCGGAACTGGCAGGCCGCAGCTTTCAGGCCATGGGTGTATCGCTGGTGATTCACCCCAACAACCCGCTGGTTCCCACCTCCCATGCCAATGTGCGCTTTTTCGTGGCAGAAAAGGCGGGTGAAGAGCCGGTCTGGTGGTTTGGCGGCGGTTTTGACCTGACACCCTATTACGGTTTCGAGGAAGACTGTGTGGCATGGCATCGCACCGCCAAGGCTGCTTGCGACCCATTCGGCGAAGATGTCTATGCCCGTTACAAGCAGTGGTGCGACGACTATTTCTTCCTCAAACACCGCAATGAGCCACGCGGGGTGGGCGGCCTGTTTTTTGATGACCTGAATGCCTGGGGATTTGAGCAAACCTTTGCGTTCATGCGCAGTGTGGGCGACCACTACATCAAGGCTTACCGGCCTATCCTCGCCAAGCGCAAACACTTGCCGTTTACCGAAACCCAACGTGATTTCCAGCTTTACCGGCGCGGGCGCTACGTTGAGTTCAACCTCGTGTATGACCGGGGAACCTTGTTCGGTCTGCAATCCGGCGGGCGCACCGAATCCATCCTCATGTCACTGCCGCCATTGGTCAAATGGCGCTACAACTGGCAACCAACGGCGGGCAGCGATGAAGCCCGCCTGTATACCGATTTCCTGCGCCACCGCGATTGGCTGGCAGAAACCTGAGCTGTTTACCAGGTTTTTTCGCCTGCTTGTGGCTTGTGGTTGGAAAGTTTCATGAATTTCCAGAACAGATAGCCAAGAAAGCCGAGGATGAACACAATGGTAAAACCTGACATGAACACGATGCCTTCAAGGCTGGTAAAGAAGTGAGACATGGGATTGCTCCTGAAAATGAGACATGGGGCAATCCTAGTGACAGCTTTGCAGAGTAGCTTTGAGCGAAATCAAAAATGCCGGGTAATCCCGGCATTTCTTGCTACAGATCAACTTTTTACGGGATTGTTCAACGCCCGGTCATTGCCATGCTGCGTTCAAGATTAATCAACCCATAACCATACTCAGGGTCATAGCCCGGCTTGCCCAAGTCGATGGCAGTTTGGTTCAGGGTCGTCGGGTTGAAAGCGGCATTCATGGATTTCAGCAGGGCAATCGCGCCGCTGACATGGGCTGTTGCCAGTGATGTGCCGCTAGACACATGGAAAGACCCACGTGGTGCGGTGGTGAGGATGCCCACGCCCGGTGCAGCCAGGTCAATGTAATCTCCTCGGTTGGCGTTGTTGAATACCTGTTCGCCTTTATCCACAGCGGTGACAGCAATAACGCCGGGAATGGCTGCGGGGTAAGCTGCTGGTGCGTGTGGCCCGCCATTTCCGGCAGAAGCAACCACGGTAATGCCGCGCTGCATGGCGGCTTCCACCAATCGGTCTACCACCGGATCAGGTTTGCCTGCAAAACTCAGGTTAAGGACGTTGACGCCCCTGTCCATCGCAATCTGCAATGCTTTTGCCACCAGACCGGAGTTGCTGCGGCGTTCCTGCGGGTTTTGCGGATTGGTGCTGAACGCACTGATGGCAACCAGACGGGCATCCGGGGCAATACCAATGCGTGGATTACGGCTGATCATGACACCAGCAATTTCTGTACCGTGCAGGCGGTTGGCTTCATCACCAGCAGGAATCAGGTCAATCCGTTCAATGGCAGAATGCAGGGATTCATGGTCAATATCCACCGGGGTGTCAATCATGCCAATGACAACCCCGTTACCGCTGGTATGCTGGCGGGCAGCACCAATACCAGTCAGGCTCAGCGGGTACATGGAGCCCACCACCCCAAGAGGAGCACCCGCAGCCGTCGCATAGAAATTGCTGGTGGCTGCATCCACTTCGGTTTCATTTTTCTTGATGGATTTCATCAGGTCTTGCGGATCCTGACCGTTGGTGGCAGCCGTAATCATGGTGGTTTTGATCGCACCCAGATCATCACTGCGCTTGGCTCGCAGCCGGTATTTTTTCAGGACGGCATCAGCGACTTCCGCAGGCTTGTCGCTGTCGTAGGTGATGAGCATTTCATCCTTTTCGTAGTCCACACGCTGGAAAACGTGGGTCTCGATACACAGGTGGGGGCTAACCTGGCAAGTGGTGTTGTTGGTGGTTTTGCCAATTACCTTGTATTCGGCTGGCGTGAAACTGCACGCAGCCAGTAGAGGAAGGGCAAGTAACGGCAACAAATGGCGGAAGAGAATAAAATGCATAGCAATCAACGTTCTTAGTATAAAAAGACAAACGCAGTATACCTGCATCCCGCTCAAAACGTCAGGCGGCTATCAGTATCCCCGTCCTGCAAACAGCACGAGTGCAGGGTCTTGCTGCATTTGCTGCAAGACCGCATCAGCACGTGGGTCGGTGGGGGCGACATTCCTGATTTCCAGTTTGAACAGATTGTTGGCATCAGGGCCATCCATGATGCGAGCGTTCCATTTATTGAGGAAGTCACGTACCTGCCCAATGGAAGCCTGCTCGTTGAAATCCACCAGCAGCACCATGCCTTTGACTGCGGGCACGGCAACCTCGCTGCTGACATCGGAGGCACTGAGGTAAATGCCCTCCTGCTGTTTTCCCATGGATGAATGGGCAAACCAGCCTACCAATCCTGCCTGGATCAGCAACAGACTGGCAAACACAGCATTGGTCGGTGTCAGCCACTCAAAGGTAGGTATAAACTTGCGCAAGGTTTCCATGAATCCGCTAGGTTTTATTGAGGTGTTGTGGGGGCGGGTCTCAGGTGCGTGCGGTAACGGGGGAGATGCGACATGGGGGGAGGCATTTTCCTCACGCTGGATGCGTTTCATCAGTTTGTCCAGACGCTGCTGGGTGCTATCGACTGTTGTCAGTTCCAGCAAGCTCGCATTGGCACGGATCAGGTCAACCATCCTCAGTTCCCGCAGGTAATCTTCCTTCAGGGCAGGATGTTGCTGCAACATGTCCTCCACCAGCGTGCGTTCCGGTTCGTTCAGTTTTCCGGTGATATACCAGGGAAGCAACAGCCTTGCTTCTTCCACAGGATCACCCTGCTGGTATCGACTCATAAACATTGTTCTCGCTACATGCTGTTATAGATCAAAACCCGCAATTCCCGCTTTTTCAAGCAGTTGCGCCATTCTTTTGCGGGCGTAAAACATTCTTGTCTTGACTGTGTTTTCGGAAATTTCCAGTATATCAGCGACCTCCTTGACGGATTTATCCTCAAAATAGGTCAGCCTCAGTACTTCCCGGTGTTCATCCGTCAGTTGATCCATCATCCGCAGCAAGTGCTGCTTCATGTCATCCATTGCCAATTCCTCGTGAGGGTTGGCGGTTGGGTCAATTAGGGCATCAAGTACGGACTCATCCTCCAGAGTGACCTCCGAAGTCTTACGTAACCATGAAATCACCTTGTTGCGGGCAATGGAATAAATCCACGTCGAGGGTTTCGACCTGCCTGCAAAGTTGTCAGCCGACCGCCAAACATCAAACAGGGCTTCATCCACAAGATCGGCTGCTTGTGCCAAATCATCGCGTAATACTCTTGCGCAGTATCTGACCAGTTTTGGCTGGTAGCGCAGGTACAACTGGCTGAAAGCCTGCTGGTCGCCTGCACTGATCCGTTCCAGTAACACTTCATCCGGCAATTTGCTGGGTGGTGTGGCGTGGTACGGATTGCTTTGTGGATAGCCTTCCATTTCTGTGTCGCTCTCACCGTTCATTTGGTTCTAATCAATTCTGTATTTTTGGAAAAATATCGTCTTATGGTGTACGAAGGATATACCGCCAGTATGTAACTCTCTGAAATAAAAATAAAAATCAGAAGATTGGCTGGCCTTGAAAAATTTTTCAATTTTTGTTTGAACCAGAGAAAGGATTATAGCGACCAACCGGTACTGACACACTACACACATAGTAAATCTTAAAAGTTATATACTCCCTCGCAAGTCTGGCGAACCTTTGGGTTCGCCTTTTTTTTGTTTACAAGCCCTTGAGCATCAGAATATTATTATAGACTTATATTGATTTGATAACAGTTATTTTATGGAATCCGGGTTATGTACCAAATTGGCACCACACTGACACAATACATCCTTGAAGAGCAACGTAAGCACAGCGGTGCAACTGGCGAATTCAGTTGCGTTCTCAACGACATCGCACTGGCTTGCAAGAAAATTGCAGCCCTGACCAGCAAAGGCGCACTGATCGGTGTACTGGGATCTGCTGGTTCTGAAAATGTGCAGGGTGAAGAACAAAAGAAAATGGACATCATCACCAACGATGTGATGATCGAAGCCTTGTCACGCGGTCACACGGCGGCGCTGGCTTCCGAGGAAATGGATGAAGTGTACAACCTGCCAGCCAGTGTGCCACGTGGTCACTACCTGGTGACGTTCGACCCGCTGGATGGCTCCTCCAACATGGATGTTAACGTTTCCGTCGGTACCATCTTTTCCATCATGAAAGCACCGGAAGGCGTGGAAAATCCTAGCAAGGCCGATTTCATGCAGCCAGGAACCAAACAGGTAGCAGCCGGTTATTGCCTGTACGGGCCTTCTGCCATTATGGTGCTGACCACTGGCAATGGCGTCAGCATGTTTACCCTGGACAAGGATTGCGGCGAATTCCTGCTGACCCGCGAAGACGTAAAAATTCCTGCTGACACCAAGGAATTCGCCATTAATGTTTCCAACCAACGTTATTGGGAAGCGCCGATGCAACGTTACATCGGTGAATGTCTGGCAGGCAAGGATGGCCCGCGAGGCAAGGATTTCAACATGCGCTGGGTAGCTTCGATGGTGGCTGAGATTCACCGCATCCTGACCCGTGGTGGTATTTTCATTTATCCGCTGGATAGCAAGATGAAAGCGGCAGGCAAAACCGGCAAGCTGCGCCTGATGTATGAAGCCAACCCGATGGGTTTCATCGTCGAGCAGGCTGGCGGCATGGCTACCACTGCCTACAAGCGTATCATGGAAATCCAGCCAACGGACTTGCATCAACGTGTGCCGGTGGTTATGGGTTCACGCAATGAGGTAGAACTCGTGACCGGGTATCACAACGAAGTGTAATAACGCACGATTAGCCCCCTCTCCAACCCTTTCTCCGCAGGGGATGAAGGGCGCTAAATGTTGAGGATCGCCCGCGCATGTACTGCATCGCGGGCGATTTGCATTTTGAGGGCATCAAAGGAGACGAATTTCATTTCATCGCGCAGGAAAGTGACTGGTTCAACACAAATGTGCTTGCCGTAAACCTGCTGGTTGAAATCGAACAGGTGAGCTTCCAGACGGTTTTCCAGCCCATGTACGGTTGGGCGTGCACCAAGATTGGCAACGCCGTAGACCACTTCATCACCCAGCCCTGCGACTTTCACTGCATACACACCCTTGCGCAAGGCCACATATTGCGGGACACGCATGTTGAGGGTCGGGAAACCGATGGTGCGCCCGCGCTTGTCGCCGTGGCGTACCCGCCCGGAAATGCGGTAAGGCTTACCCAGCAATTCCGCTGCCAGTTCCAGCTCCGCTGTGCTCAAGGCGAGCCGGATACGGGTGCTGCTGACACGTTCGTCGTCGTGTAGGAAGGTCGGGGTATCGACTACCTGCATTCCATGTGCTGCGCCCATCTGTTGCAGCAGGTGGTAATCACCACGCCGCCCCTTGCCAAAGCGGAAATCATCGCCGACCACCAGATAACGGACTTTCAGGCCATCCAGCAGGATAGTTTGCACGAAATCTTCTGCTTCCATGTTCGCCAGTTGTCGGTTGAAATGCAGGCAGGCGAAGTGGTCGATATTCATCTCCTGCAACAGGCGCAGCTTGTCGCGCAGGGCATAAATGCGCGGTGGGGGCGGGGAACGGAAAAACTCGATCGGTAATGGCTCGAAGCTGATCACGGTGGCAGGCAAGCCCATAGCCTGCGCTTTCCATTCGACATGCTGAATCACTGCCTGGTGGCCTTTGTGCAAACCATCAAAGTTGCCGATGGTGGCAACGCAACCAAGGTCGGAAGGTGAAGCGGGGGAAATGCGGTGTATCAGTTTCATGCCTGGAGTTTACCGCAATTCCGGGAAAGCGTGCTGGCGCAAGGCTTCATAAACCACCACAGCTACTGTATTCGACAGGTTCAGGCTGCGGCTGTCGGGCAGCATCGGTACGCGCAATTTCAACTCTTCCGGGAGGCTGAGCAACAACGCTTCCGGCAAGCCACGGGTTTCAGGGCCGAATAGCAATACATCGCCCGGCTGGAAAACGGTTTCGCTGTAGGTGCTGCGAGCCTTGGTACTGAGGGCAAATACCCGCCGATTCTGCATAACATTGGCGAAGGCGGCGAAACTTTCATGTTCCTGTACCACCGCCAGATCACGGTAATCCATCCCAGCCCGCCGCACCTGCTTTTCATCCAGCGAAAAGCCCAGCGGGTGGATCAGGTGCAAACGGCAGCCGGTATTAGCACACAGGCGCATGATGTTACCAGTATTTGGTGGAATTTCCGGTTGATACAGGGCAATCTCAAACACTGAATACGCTCTTCCCTGCCAGCAAGGTACGCTTGACTGTCCCGTTGAAACTCCAGCCTGCAAACGGGGTATTTTTGCCATCGCTGATCATGCGGTTCAGATCCAGTTCCCACAGGGTATCAGGGTCAAACAGCACCAGATCAGCCGGTGCGCCTACCTGGATGTGTCCAGCTTCGCTGCCAATGATGCGGGCAGGGTTGCTGGTGACTTTTTGCAAGGCAGTCTGCAAATCCAGCACACCTTCTTCCACCAGTCGCAGGGTCAGTGGCAACAGAGTTTCCAGCGCGGAAATGCCCGGTTCGGTCTGCTGGAAGGGGGCGAGTTTGGCATCCAACTCGTGCGGTTGATGGTCGGAACAGATAGCGTCGATGGTGCCGTCTTTCAGCCCTTCGCGCAGCGCATCCTGATCACGGCTGGAACGCAGCGGCGGCATCACATGGCACAGCGGGTTAAAATCTGCGACATCCATTTCGGTTAGGAACAACTGGTGCGCGGCTACGTCGGCTGTGATGTCCAGACCGCTTTCCTTGCCTTGCTTGATTAGTTTTACGCTCAGCTTGGTGGACAAACGACAGAAATGCACCCGTGCGCCAGTATGGCTAGCCAAAGCCAAGGTTTGCGCCACCGCCACTGTTTCTGCGGCAGACGGAATGGCAGGGAAACCGAGACGCGCTGAAACTTCACCCTCATGCATGTAGCCACCGCTGGCTAGCGCGTGTTCCACCGGGTAAACAAATACGGTCAGGTCGTGGGTGGCGGCATATTCCATCGCCCGACGCAGAGTTTGCAGGCTCTTGAATGGCTGCCAGCCATTGGTGACGGCAACGCAACCGGCTTTCTTGAGGCTACCCATATTGCTAAGCTGTTCGCCTTTCAAACCTTGGGTCAGGTTGCCGACCACCAGCACATTGGTGACGGCTTTGCGCTGGCTGAGGTCGATAACCAGTTTGACTTGCGCAGCAGTGTCGAAATTGGCACCCGGTTCCGGCTGGTAGCAGAGCGTGGTCAGGCCGCTGGCTGCTGCGGCGCGGGTTTCATTGCGCAGGGTGGCTTTGTGGTCGAGGCCGGGTTCACGCAACCAGGCGGACAGGTCAATACCACCGGGGAACAGCCACAGACCACTGGCATCAATCTCCTCATCAGCACTGAAATTAGCGGAAGCCTCTGCGATAGCGACAATGCGCCCATTGTGCAGCAGCAGGTTACGTTGCCCATCCAGACCGCTGGCGGGGTCAATGGCACGGGCGTTACGGATTAGCAGGCTCATGCAACACCTCCGGTTTGCGGCCCCATGATCATGGCCATGATTGCCATGCGCACGGCAATACCGTTGGTTACTTGTTCCAGAATGACTGACTGGTTACCGTCCGCCACCCGCGAGTCGATTTCCACCCCACGGTTGATCGGGCCGGGGTGCATGACAATGGCATCGGGTTTGGCAAGTTGCAAACGTTCCTCGGTCAGGCCGTACAGTTTGAAAAATTCGCGTTCGGAAGGCAGCAGCGCGGTTTGCATCCGCTCGCGTTGCAGACGCAGCATGATCACCACGTCAACATCCGCAATGCCTTCATCCAGTTTGTGGAAGACGTTGACCCCCATTTTCTCTATACCCGCCGGAACCAGTGTCTTGGGTGCGACCACCCGCACTTCGCCGGTAGCCAGCGTCGTCAGGGCGTGGATTTGCGAACGCGCCACCCGTGAGTGCAGCACATCGCCGACAATGGCGACCTTGAGTGGCTGGAAACTACCCTTTTTCTGGCGAATGGTGAACATGTCCAGCATCGCTTGGGTAGGGTGCGAATGGCGACCGTCACCTGCGTTCAGCACGCTGATGTGGGGGGCGCAATAACGGGCGATGAAATGCGCTGCCCCAGCGTGTTCATGTCGCACCACGAACATATCGGCGTTCATCGCTTCCAGGTTGCGCACCGTATCCAGCAAGGTTTCACCCTTGGAGGCCGAGGAAGTGCGGATGTCGAGGTTGGTCACGTCCGCGCCCAATCGTTGGGCGGCAATTTCAAAGGTGACGCGGGTACGGGTGGAATTCTCGAAAAACAGGTTCATTACCGTTTTGCCGCGCAGTAAGGGGGCTTTTTTCTGCTGCTTGTTGGGCAGGGTGACGAACTGTTCGGCACGATCAAGGATTTCTTCCAGCAATAGCGGCGGAAGCCCTTCGATGGTCAGGAAATGCTTCAGTTTGCCATCCGCTGTCAGTTGCATCCGGGATGGTAACGGCCCTGGAGAAAGATGAGCATTCAACATGCATCACTCGCTTATATTTTGGACAAATGAGAGTGCGCTTATCTTACAGGTTTGTGACAGGACGATAAAGCTGAAAACTGCAACGTTACTTAATCCCGCTTAGGGTTGATGCGTAAAAATAATAAACACATGTAACAATAATATTTCAATACATAATATTAATTAAGATAATTATTTTATGCTTGAACCATTATTTAATCCTTGTCGACCAATAGTTGGCTGTAATGAAGAAGCCAATATTAAATAAGGAGAATATTATTTATGAGCAAATATCGTTCATTATTTCTGCCGCTGTTGGCATTGGCGCATTTGACTGCTTGTAGCGTATCCCCTGTCGGTTTGTCTGCTGATGCTATTCCACCCAAGCTAGTTAATTTGGCCGCTCCCAAGTCTGGTGAAAAACCCGTTGAGGCACGAGCGTGGGAAGACGGGCGGCTTATGAATTTGGGGTGGGATCGCCCAAGTGCTTTTGGGCCTGTGCCAAAGGAATTGCAGGCAGCAGGTGATGCTACTTGTCAGAAAGCATTGTATCGCAAAGCCATCGGCTACCATCCCAGCGCTGTAGGGTTTGATGGTAAGCCTATCGTTGGTGGAGGCTTTTTCTGTGGTGGTGGCTCGACCAGTAAATGATTTTTACCAGAATGCCTACCCCCTTAGATGCCTATGCTGATAAGGGGGAGTGAGGGGGGCAAGGGCAGTTGAGTGACACCTTACCAGCATTTGATCGCATGGGTGCTAGTGACGGATGGGGTGTGAGTGCTTGAATCGAGGCAGGTGGGTTTTGCAACCCACCCTGCGCGTGAGATTGGCGGAATTAGAAGCCGACCACTAAACCTATAGGCGCTGCCAGATCAAACCTTGACGCACAACATGTGCTGGTAACGCGCCAGCGAACGCCAAGGCTCCTGTCGGGAAAAACGCCGCTCCAGCGGCAAAACCTCATCCAGATCAGCCTGTTTGCGGATTTCCTGACGCATGTAATCGTAAAAACAGCGGATACCTGACCAGGTTTCCACTTGCAAATCCAGCTCCTGCAACCAAACCAGCACATCTTCCGGTTTGAGCGGGGAAATGGGAGCCAAGCCCCGCCGCCCGTTACTGGCAATGTTACCCTGCCGCACGGTTTCCAGATCACCGGCAATCAGGCGGCGCATGACCGTAGAGTGGTAATTGAAAAACATCAGGGAAAGCCAGCCGCCCGGACGCAAACAACACAGCAGTTGCTCCAGCACTTCACGCGGGTTTGCCAACCATTCCAGTACGGCATGGAATGTGATCAGGTCGAAAGGGCCGCAGCCGCGCCCTGCCAGTTCCTGCACGCTGGCCTGCACCAGATGGATGGAGTCTTCCAACCCCGCACGTTCAATATCCGCTTCCGCACGTTGCAGCATTTCGGCGGAAGGCTCAGCCAGTACCACCTGATGCCCCTGTTGCGCCATCCAGATGGACATCTGCCCCAATCCACCACCGGCATCCAGAATCTGCAAAGGCCGCGCACTGGTTACTGCGGGTGTAATCAGCCCGGCAAGGTCATCCTGTAAAATGGCGAGCCGAATGGCTCCTCGCGGGTCATCGTAAATCTTGCTTTGAAAGCATTGCGCAAGCCCGTCGAACACTCGATCCTGCTTTACCAGTTGCATGTAAGTCCCCTTCCACAAGTCCCTATACTGTGCCTTAAAATAATTATATGAACAAATTAAAACGCCAAGGGGTAATACTAGCGCTACCTATCCATTAATCCCCGCCAAAAGCAGGCAATGGGCAGCGGCTATCCCTGACTTGCAAGCGTCTGTCAGTGATTGCTCGTAGAAATGCTGAATGCGCCAACGCCTTGCAGTATACTCATGCCTTTCTTAAAGCACACAAAACAAGCAGCAATGGCGAACTACGACTTATCCACCTTTCAGGGGCTGATCCAGGCACTGCAAGATTACTGGGCGCAGCACGGCTGTGTCATCATGCAACCGTATGACATGGAAATGGGCGCGGGAACCTTCCACCCGGCGACCTTCCTGCGGGCAATTGGCCCGGAGCCGTGGCGTGCCGCCTATGTGCAGCCGTCACGCCGCCCCACTGACGGGCGTTACGGCGAAAACCCCAACCGCCTGCAACACTATTACCAGTTTCAGGTGCTGATGAAACCGTCGCCAGACAATATCCAGGAACTGTACCTCGGTTCGCTGCAAATGCTCGGTTTCGACCCGCTGGTGCATGACATCCGCTTTGTGGAAGACAACTGGGAATCACCGACGCTGGGCGCATGGGGTCTGGGTTGGGAAGTGTGGCTGAATGGCATGGAAGTGACCCAGTTCACCTACTTCCAACAGGTCGGCGGGCTGGATTGCCGCCCGGTCAGCGGTGAAATCACCTACGGTCTGGAACGCCTCGCCATGTACATGCAGAACGTGCAAAGTGTTTACGATCTGGTGTGGACTAAGGGGCCGCAAGGCGTGGTCACTTACGGCGACGTCTACCACCAGAACGAAGTCGAGCAATCCACCTACAACTTCGAGCACGCCAGCATCGACGACCTGTTCCACAGCTTCGACGTGTGCGAACGCGAAAGCCAGCGTCTGATCGAAGCCGGTTTGCCGCTGCCCGCCTACGAACAGATGCTGAAAGCCTCGCACACCTTCAACCTGCTGGATGCCCGCAAGGCCATTTCCGTCACCGAACGCCAGCGTTTCATCCTGCGGGTGCGCACGCTGTCACGGGCGATTGCCGAGGCTTACTACAATGCGCGTGAAGCCCTCGGCTTCCCGATGCTGCAAAATTGAAGAACCCCTCACCCCCTAGCCCCCTCTCCCTCAAGGGGCGAGGGGGAAGAAAAACCGCCTCTTAGCCCCTCTCCCCTTGAGGGAGAGGGGTTGGGGTGAGGGGTAATACAGAGAGATACAGATTATGTTACAAGATTTACTGGTAGAAATTGGCACCGAAGAACTGCCACCCAAAGCCCTGAAGAAACTGTCTGACGCTTTCACCGACGGCATTATCGCTGGCCTGAAAGACGCCGGGGTGGCTGCCGAAGCCGTCCTCCCCTACGCTGCCCCACGCCGTCTGGCGGTCTGGCTGCAAGGCGTACCGGTGCAGCAGGCAGACCAGATTATCGAACGCAAAGGCCCGGCGGTGGCTGCCGCCTTCGACAAGGAAGGCAACCCCAGCAAGGCAGCAGAAGGTTTCGCCCGTTCTTGCAGTGTGGAATTCTCAGCATTGCAGCAGGTGGAAACCGACAAGGGCGCATGGCTGGTGTTCCGCCAGCAACAGGAGGGTCAGCAAACCGCTGCACTATTCCCCGCCATCGTGGAAAAATCCCTCGCCGCCCTACCAATCCCCAAACGGATGCGCTGGGGCAGTGGCACGGCTGAATTCGTGCGCCCGGTGCACTGGATTGTGATGCTGGCAGGCAACCAAGTAATTGATGCAGAAATCCTTGGCATCAAAACCGGCAACCAGTCTCGCGGACACCGTTTCCACGCCCCGGCTGCCATCACCATCAACACCCCGGACGACTACGCCGTCAAACTGGGCGAAGCCTGCGTGATTGCCCGTTTTGAAGCCCGCCGCGACCTGATCAAGAGCAAGGTGGAAGCATTGGCGGCTGAACTCGGCGGCAAGGCGATCATGCCGGAAGACCTGCTGGATGAAGTGACCGCACTGGTTGAATGGCCTGTACCAGTCGCCGGGCGTTTCGAGGAGTGCTTCCTCGACGTGCCGCAGGAAGCGCTGATTTCCACCATGCAGGACAACCAGAAATACTTTGCGCTGGTCGATGCCAATGGCAAGCTGATGCCCAATTTCATCACCGTTGCCAATATTGACAGCCGCGATGTCAGCCAAATTTCCTCCGGTAACGAGCGCGTGATCCGCCCGCGTTTCAGCGATGCCGAATTCTTCTGGAACCAGGACAAGAAGCAAACGCTGGCAAGTCGCCGCGAACCACTGAAGAAAATGGTGTTCCAGCAAAAACTGGGCACACTGTACGACAAGTCCGGGCGGGTGGCACAACTGGCGTCCTATATTGCCCAGCAACTGGGTGCGGATGAAGCACTGGCGGTGCGGGCGGCAGAACTCGGCAAATGCGACCTCGTAACCAGCATGGTGTTTGAATTCACCGAACTGCAAGGCACGATGGGGCGCTACTATGCGCAACACGACGGTGAAGCAGCCGAAGTCGCTACCGCAATGGAAGAGCAGTACATGCCGCGCTTTGCTGGCGATGAATTACCTGCCACTGCCACCGGACGCATTCTGGCGCTGGCGGAACGTCTTGACACACTGGCAGGCATTTTCGGCATCGGTCAAAAACCGACCGGCGCGAAAGACCCGTTTGCCCTACGCCGTGCTGCCCTCGGTGTGCTGCGCATCCTGATCGAACTGCAACTGCCGCTGGATCTGGCTGACTTGCTGGATAAAGCCGCTGATGGTCTGACCACGCAACTCGGCAAGAAACCGGAGACTCAGGAAGCGCTCGATTACATCCTCGAACGTCTGCGTGCCTACTATCAAGAACAAGGCATTGGTGCGGAATTGGTGGAGGCGGTGGCTTCCCTCAAGCCTACCCAGCCGCTGGATTTCGACCGCCGGGTGAAAGCGGTAGCAGCGTTCCGCCAGTTAATGGCTGCCGAAAGCCTTGCTGCGGCTAACAAGCGTATCAGCAATATCCTGAAAAAAGTCGAAGGCGAACTGCCGGACAGTATCCATCCGGGTTTGTTGCAGCTTGAGGCCGAACAGGCACTGGCGGCTGCCGTGCAGTATCAGGACAACAAGGTCATGCCGCTGTTTGCTGCCGGTGAATACGAAGCTGCCCTGCTGTCACTGGCAGAACTGCGTGAGCCGGTCGACAAGTTCTTCGATGACGTGATGGTCATGGCTGATGATGCAGCCCTGAAAAACAACCGCCTAGCACTGTTGAACCGCTTGCGTGGGCTGTTCCTGCGGGTGGCTGACCTTTCCGTACTGTAAGGTTTTGTGACCTTACCCCCTCACTGGTTGCGGGTACTCCCGGCAGTTTTCGTGCTGCTGTGGAGTACCGGCTTCATCGGCGCGAAATACGGCTTACCGTATGCCGACCCACTTGCGTTTCTATCTGCCCGTTATGTGCTGGTGATTATTGCTCTGTCGTTATTGGCATGGGCAGGCAAAGCCGTGTGGGAAACCGACCCCAAACAGTGGTTGCATCTGGCTGTTGCCGGTTTGCTGTTGCAAGCCACTTATCTGGGCGGTGTGTTTGTCGCTATCAGCCACGGCTTGCCTGCCGGTTTGACCAGCCTGATCGTGGGTTTGCAGCCACTGCTGACGGCATTCATGGCAGGTCTGTTGCTAGGGGAAAGTGTCAGCCGCTATCAGTGGAGCGGAATTATGCTTGGCTTGTGTGGCGTAGTACTGGTCTTGGCGGAAAAAGCTGGTGTCGGTGTCACCCACAACTTCGGCTGGCAAGCCCTGATCCCGGCGATCACGGCCTTGTTTGGCATTACCTTCGGCACCTTGTACCAGAAATGCTTTTGCCCCCATTTTGATTTGCGTACCGGCTCCGTCGCACAGTTTGTACCCTCCCTGCTGGTAACGGCCCTGTTCGTGCCGGTCATGGGTGAATGGCGTATTGAGTGGACGGGGGATTTCATCTTTGCGCTGGGCTGGCTGGTTATTGTGCTGTCATTGGGAGCCATCAGTTTACTGAACCTGCTAATCCGCCATCACGGTGCGGTCAACATCACCAGCTTGTTTTACCTGACACCTGCTGTCACCACTTTGATTGCATGGCTACTGTTTGATGAACGGTTGACATTGCAACAGTGGCTGGGAATGGGTTTGACTATGCTGGGTGTATGGTTGGCAAGGCGTACCAGCCGCTAACCCCTGCAATTTATGCATTGTATAGAAAACATATTTTGCATATTCGCCATCCGTGCATTATATATAGTGCATGACAATGCAAACACTGGGCGCAAGCATACGTGCAGCCCGCAAACAACGTCACCTGACCCAAGCCGATCTGTGCGTACAGGTCGGCATGAGCCGTGCCACCCTGTCAGGCATTGAAAATGGCACCATCAACGAAATAGGCATACGCAAAGTCATGGCATTGTGTTCGGTACTCGGGCTTGAACTGACCACCCAAGCGCTGGCTACCCGCCGCCCCACCTTGCATACCCTGGTGGATGAAGCCACCCAGCGCAGGATCGGAGGCAAGCCATGAGCAAACACCCGCAAACCGATGACGGCAGACTGGACATTTTCGTGCAGGGCAAGCGTACCGGTACGCTGGGGCGTAGTGCCATCCGCGCCCATACCTATGTGTTTGGCTACCAGCCCGATGCCCGCCCGCAACAGGCCGTTTCCCTGACCATGCCGGTCATGCCCGACCAGTACGGCTACCAGCAAGGCGTACACCCCATTTTCCAGATGAACCTGCCGGAAGGGGAATTGCGTGAGCTGCTGCGTAACCGTTTCCAGAAAGCCGTGCAAAACTTCGACGACCTCGCCTTGCTGGGCATTGTCGGGCATTCCCAGATTGGGCGTATTCGCATTGCACCAGCGGGCAGCGAACCGGATGCTATGCCACTCCAGAACATGCAAGAACTGCGTACCTATGCAGGGGCAGAAGGTTTGTTTACCGAGCTGATGCAGCGTTACGCCAACTATTCGGGCATTTCCGGGGTACAACCCAAAGTACTGGTAAGGGATGCGGAAACCGTAGCAGCCACCGCGCAACTGGAGCAAGTCAGTTACCGCGATGCCACCCATATCGTCAAGGCATGGAACCCGGAGCGTTTCCCACAACTGGCTGCCAACGAATATTTCTGTATGCAGGCTGCCCGCAAGGCCGGGCTGGAAACCCCGGAAGTGGAGCTTGCCGCCCAAGGACACCTGCTAATCGTCAAACGCTTTGATCTGGATGGCAAAGGCGGCTACCTTGGTTTCGAGGACTTTTGCGTACTCAATGGGCTGGCAACTGATGACAAATACGTGGGCAGTTATCAGGATATTGCCACCCGCATCCGCCAGTTTGTCTCACCCCATCGGGTACACGAGGCGCTGGAACAGTTTTTCCTGTCTCTGGCATTAACCTGTGCAGTGCGCAACGGTGATGCCCACCTGAAAAACTTTGGGGTACTGTACGATGACCCGGAAAGTGAGGTACGGCTTGCGCCAGCCTTCGACATTGTTTCCACCACACCGTATATTCCCAATGACACGCTGGCTCTGTTGTTTGGTGGCAGCAAGGCATTCCCGGAACGCAAGGCGCTGTTGCTGTTTGCCCGCCAGTTTTGCAACATCCATGAACGGCGTGCCAACCGTTTGCTGGAATGGGTAGCGCACGGGCTGGAGGCCACCTTACCTGAATTGCAGGCATACCAGCAGGAAAATCCTGCCTTTGTTGCAATTGGTACACGTATGCAAGCCGTCTGGCAGCAAGGAATAGCTGCCATTATGGGCAAAGATTCTGAATGAGGATTGGTTATGGACAGATTGAAAACACTGGCATGGCTGGGCTGTTGCGCCGCGCTGTTGCTTTTGTCGGGTTGCTGGGAACAGGCTCAGCAACAAACTGATAAACCGGTGGAAGTGCTGGAAACCCAGATCAAGCCACTGGACGTGGCAGACGATACCGTACAAACCCGTTACGGCCGACTGGAAATTACCCGCAGCACCCCAGACATGCCGCCCGACACGCTGTTGCTGGATGGCAAACAGGTCTTTCAGGAAGAGGCGTTTTACCTTTCCCTGCATCAGTACATTACCCAGGATCAGCGCGATCTGGTGTTGTTCGGTTCCAACTGTGGCGGTACGGGTTGCCCGACCGACCAGTTTCACCTGCTGTCGCTGGAAAAGGATAAAGCCCCCCAAACCATTACCCAGGATGCTTTCTCCGCCTACCCTGAAGATCTTAAGATCAGGGCAGACGGCAAGAGCCTAATCATGGATCTGGGCTTCGCTGCTGGCAAACGCAAGACTGCCGTCTTGCTGGGCAACGAGCTGAACATTGTACTGGAAGCGGCTCCCAAGGAATTTCTGGGTGATGAAAACTGCCAGTGGCTGCATACCGATGGTTTGACTGCCTGCGCCGAATACCGCGATGTGGATCCTCAATGTACCGACCCGCAGGCTGATTTCGCAGACTATCTGATGCGTGGGGTAGCGGGCATGGCGGATTACCCCGGCTTTGATGCGGCTGCTTTCAACCGTCACTGTACCGAGACTTGCCTGAACGGACAGCCTGTCATGTATGAAACCTTCGCCAAAGAAACGTGCAGCAAGCCCTGATTACAAATGACGCTGTTGCCGCCGGTTGGCGTTGAGGGCGCGTTCCGGCTGGCTGTTACGGCGAAATTCCGAGAGGAACGGCACCTGCCCTTTCTGCCCGGTGCGGGCATAATCGTCCAGCAAAGCACTTTCCAGAGACGCTTGCGGAATATCCAGCACTTCCTGCCCGCCCTGATGCACCAGCACAAACAGACGTGGCAGGGCAATCTGGTGCGTTTGCTGCGCCTGCTGGTAAATCCATGCCGATAATGCCCAAAAGCGGCTGAAGGGTTGTGTGCCCAGCAACAACGGCAAGGTCTGTTCAAAACGCCCGGAATTACCAATCATGTCCCAATAGCGGGCAAAGCGCCCCATTTGCTGAGTAGTCTGAAAATCAGCCCGGTCAGTTTGCAGGATGTTGTAGGGTGGCTGCGGGTTGTACACCATGCCAAACGCTTGTGTATGGCGGATAATGGGTGTGCCCCGCAGACGCTTGAGGATACCCACCTGAATTTCATGCGGATTCAAGGCAATCAGCCGGTCGAAACCCGCGCCGAAGCTGTACAAATCTTCCCCCGGCAAACCAAAAATCAGGTCAGTGTGCAGATGTGCCTCGGAATGTTGGCGTAACCAGCGGATATTTTCAGCCGATTTGCCGTTGTCCTGTTTGCGGCTGATCAGTGTTTGCACCTCCGGGTTGAAAGTCTGGATACCGATTTCAAATTGCAGGGAGCCGGGAGGGAAGCGGCTGATGCGTTCCTTGAGGGCTTCCGGCAGATGGTCGGGGATCAGCTCGAAATGCAGGAAGGTTTCCGCATCCAGCCGTGCCAGAAAAAAATCCAGGATGGCAATAGTGGTCTGGATTTTCAGGTTGAAGGTACGGTCAACAAAACGGAACTGGCGCAGACCGCGTTGCCACAACCCATCCATTTCTGCCAGAAAGCGCTGTAATTCAAACGGGTAAGCCGTTTTGTCGAGCGCCGACAGGCAAAATTCGCACTTGAATGGGCAGCCCCGTGAGGCTTCCACATAAATGGCACGGGTGCGCAAATCTTCATCTGTGTAATAACGGTAAGGCAAGACCAGTTGTGTCAGGGGAACCTGTTCTCCCGCAATGATCTTGTGCTGCGGTGCTTGCCCTGCCAGCAACTGTTCGCACAAGCGGCGCAGGCTGACATCCCCCGGCCCCGTAATCACATAGTCAGCCCATGCGCTAATCGCCTGCTGTCCGGTTTCATGACTGACTTCCGGCCCCCCCAAAATAATGCAGAGGTCAGGAGCGAGACTTTTGAGCAGTTCGACCAGGGCAGTAGTTTCGGTGATATTCCAAATATAGATGCCAAGACCAATGATGCGTGGCTTGGCTGCCAGCAGTTGCTCGGCAATATCCAGCGGACGCATGGCAATGGTGAATTCCATGATCTGCGTGCGTGCCTGTAATTCACCCAGATTGGCATACAGGTAACGCAGCCCCAGCGAAGCATGGGTGTAACGGGCATTCAGGGTGGCAAGGATGATGTCGGATTGCATGGCGGGGATTCTAGCAAGAATCAGGGCTTGCTTGTTGCAGAAACGTATTTACCTTAATTTTCACAAGGACTTTGCAAAAAAACAACACAAAAATATCCAGTCTCACAAAAACAACACAAATTACTGATTAATAAGGAATTTTAATAAAATAGGGCCAAACTCCTGATACCCTTGGTCGAAAAAAATCTTATGGAAAAATGACATTTGCCATGTGATGGACTAAACTCCCCTCATCGTATGTTGTTGTTTGTTTACGTTAATATATTGATTTTTATATAAAAACGCATTCAAACTACTGCAAGCGGGAAGCGAAAGGATGCGCATTTCCGTCAGGCAGGTAGCCGTTCCCGTGGAGAAATGCATTAAATGTTTATGAAAATTGTAAAAAATAGAAACTCAATCAACCTGACCACTCGTCAGAGTTACCAACAAAAGCTTCCATTAGCATATAAGAATATGCTAACTTTCGTTTCCATCCTTCAATCATCCTCTTAAATATTCAATTTTAATCCTCATATATCAATTATTTAGGTAATATAATCATGTTTACTGTTCCTCGTTTTCTGGTCGTGGTTGCGCTCGCCATTGGTATGGTCGGCACTGCTTCCGCAGGAAAAGAGCTGTCAAACAGCCTTCAGGTTACCGCAACCGCTTATAACTCGCTTCCGTCACAAACGGATGGTACTCCAGACCTCGCCGCATGGGGCGACCGCCTTTCACCTGGCATGAAAGCTATCGCTATTTCCAGAGACCTACTCAGACACCACGGCTTGAGCCGTGGGGATAAAGTCCGTATCAAGGGACTCGATGGTGAATACGTGGTACTGGACAAAATGAACTCCCGCTGGCGCAAAAAGATCGACATTTTCATGGGTAAGGATCGCCATGCAGCCAAACAGTGGGGACGCCGTAAAGTCACCATTCACTGGTAGTGACAGGAGCGATTGAAGGACTGACCCAAGCCCGCTAACCAGCGGGCTTTTTTATTTCAGGGGCAAGGCTTATGATGCGCCCCATGCAAACATCCACACCCCATTACGACGTTATCATCATCGGCGCAGGCGCGGCTGGCCTAATGTGTGCTGCCGAAGCAGGCAAACGTGGGCGACAGGTACTACTGCTCGACAAAGCCGACAAGGTTGGCAAGAAAATCCTGATTTCTGGCGGTGGGCGTTGCAATTTTACCAACCTGTATACCAACCCGGCGGCATACCTGTCGCAAAATCCTCACTTCTGCAAATCGGCACTAGCGCGTTTTACACCGCAGGATTTCCTTGAGCTGATGCGCAAGCACCACCTGAGTTGGACAGAAAAGACACTGGGGCAACTGTTTTGTGAGCAGAAAGCTCCCGCTGTGGTGAACATGTTGTGGGCCGAATGCTGCGAAGCTGGTGTTGCGCTGCGCCTGAATACGGATGTGTCTGACATTAGCCACACTGACAACCACTTTCAGGTGCAAACCTCACAGGGAGCACAAACTGCCACTGCGCTGGTCATTGCCACGGGAGGGCCTTCCATTCCGCGTATGGGTTCTACCGATTTTGGCATCCGGGTTGCCAAACAGTTTGAGCTGAAAAACATCCCGTTTTCACCCGCACTGGTTCCGTTTACCTTTAGCCAAGAGATGCTGGATGGCTTGTTTGCAGGGCTGGCAGGCATCAGTACGGAAGTGGCAGCCAGTTGTGGCTCAGGTCAGTTCCGCGAAAACCTGCTGTTTACCCACCGGGGGCTGAGTGGCCCGGCAATGCTGCAAATTTCGTCCTACTGGAACAAGGGTGAGGCGGTGGAAATTAACCTGCTGCCGGGGCGGGATGCACTGGCGTGGCTACAAGCCCTGCAAAAACAACGCCCCAAAGCCGAACTGAAAACTGCACTGGCGGAAGTATTGCCCAGCCGTTTGGCACAGCGTTTGTGTGAAACATTGTTCCCCAACCGCCCGCTGGGGCAGTATGGCGGCAAAGCATTGCAGGCTATTGCCCAGCAATTGCAGGCATGGCAATTGACCCCGACAGGTACGGAAGGGATGCGCACGGCGGAAGTGTGCCTGGGTGGGGTCGATACCCGCGAGCTATCTTCCAGAACAATGGAAGCACGCAAAGTGCCGGGGCTGTATTTTATCGGGGAAACCGTGGATGTGACCGGCTGGTTGGGAGGGTATAACTTTCAGTGGGCCTGGGCATCTGGGTGGTGTGCGGGGCAGTGCGTGTGATGACAGGGGCGGCTCACAAACCGCCCCTGCAAGAAATTACACGCAACCGGTTGGCTTGGGCAAACCACCGTATTTGGTGATCGGTTTCATTGGGCCGGTTTTCCACATGGCGAACAGTTCTTTCTGATCCATGTTGATGTACTTGGAAAACTTGCGGATAGGTGGAACCACAGCCTGATCATCGTAATATTCACGGGCTTTCATGATCTGCTCCCACTTGGCCTCCGTCAGCTCCACCCCATCGGCATCCGCCATGGCTTGACCGATTTCGGGTGTCCAGTCTTCCATGCTCAACAAGTAACCGTCGCCATCACGGGCTGGCAGTTCAATGCTCATAGTTTCATCTCCTCAAATTGCCTTAGTAATTTAATCAAGTATTGCCAATGAAATGATAAATGGGGTGCGGGTGTCAATATTCACAGCGGGTATGATGGATTGCCTGCCGCTACCACTGGCTACTCCCCGCGCTTGCGCAAGTAGAGTGCATCATCAAACACCGGAATCAACTGTGGCCTGTACACCACCACAATCGCCGTCAACATACCGTTGATTACGCCTTCCGGTAGCATCAGCAGCGGAATGAACGGCAAATAATAAGATTGCAGGTAACTGGCAGAAAAAGTTTCCGTCAGCCACAGCAACAGGCTTCCCGCTCCCACCACGGCAATCGTGCCGAGTATCCCCGCCAGAAAAGCATTGACGAATACAAATACGAAAATATTGGTCGGCAGCCGCCGCTGGCTCCAGCGCAGCAGGAAATGCGTGATCAGGATCGGGATTCCGCCCATTACCAGCGTGTTGAGCGGTACTGCCAGCAAACCGGCATCCAGTCGCCAGAAGGTGATTGTCACCACCACGGTCAATGCCAGCAGTGCCAGTTCCCAGCCAAACATCAGGGTCATGACCACCGCACCCAGAAAATGGAACGTGAGATGGCTACCGATACCTGCCCGCAACATCCAGATCAGACTTGCAAACACAATGGCTCCCAGGTAAACATGCACATGCTCACGCACATAGGCCCACGGCGCACTGCGCCCCGCCCGCAGCAGCAACAAAAACAGCACGAAACCGGCGACCAGTAACCAGTCTTCGTTGAAAACACTAGCAGGAATATCCATGGAAGCTATCCTCTCACGCTTGCAATCGAGTTTGTCGCAAACCCGACCCCTGTTGAAACGACTGTATATTGCCCTGTTGCTGGCAGGCACGGTGGTTGCTTTGCTCCCTATCAGCGGACTGGAAACCCACAACGCCGACAAGGTGATGCACATCCTGTCGTTTTTTGGCTTTGCAGCCCTGCTGGATCTGGCAAGCCTGCGCAGCTTCTGGCACTGGAAAGTACCTTTACTACTCTCTTATGGAGCTTTCATTGAGATAGCGCAAGCCCTCACCCCCTGGCGCTCGTTTTCCGTCGCCGATTTCGTGGCGGATGCCATCGGGGTGCTGCTGTACTGGCTGTTGTGGAAACAGGTCTTGCAACGCATGATCCCGCATCCGCAAGGCTGAAACTACGGCTTGTTGCTGCCCGCAGGCTGTGAATCTGCTGCAATGTCGTAAATTTCTACGCGCGCATCCCTGATCTGGTAGCCCGCTTCAGCCAGATCGGTGTGAATTTGCTCGGTCACAATCGTGCCATACACCCAGACTGGCTCATACATGCGTTCCATACCGATGCTCTTGCCCTCTTGTGGCTTGACCAGCAAGGTCTGGTTGAGCGGTGGCGGCGGTACGTGGATGCAAGCACCGAAATACGGCACGAGCAGAAATTCCTTCACCATCCCCTTGCCATCATCTACTTCCAGCGGGGAAATGAAACCGGGGATTTTGATTTTCTTGCCGTTGAGTGCCGGATTGACAGGGGCGGAATTCATTTCAGCCTGCATTTTTTCCAGCACCGCATCTTCCGCCGGATCGCCTTCAGGAATGGCATCAATTTGCGACTGGTATTTACGCATGATGTCAGCCAGCCCTTGCCCCGGTAATTCCAGCGATTCCCACTCGATTTCAGTGAATTCACCATCCTGTTTGGGCTTGCCATCCGTTTTGGCAACCTCGGCAATCGGCGTGCCGACAGCAGGCGCATTGGCAGGCAAAGCGCTGGAGGGTGTAGACGCACTGCTGGCTAACGCAGGTTCGGCTGGCTTTTCAACCGTTTTGTCTTCGCCACAGGCTGCTAGCAAACCAGCCAGCAATACGACCGGCAAAATTCCTGTTTTCATTTGTTTTTCTCTGCATAGGACACGGTATAAGCCTGACCTTGTTTCAACTTGTCGAAGTTGCCGAAGGTTTCTTTGAGGTTGCGCTTCATGTATTCACGCAAGCCGTTGATGGTGACAAGGTAAACCCGCCCGCCCGGCTTGAGGTGCTTTTTCATGTCGTGCAGCAGGATACTCATCATTTCCTTGCCGACTTTCGCGGGGATGTTGGATGCAATCACATCAAAGCGCAAATCCTTGTCGATGTGCTGGAACCCGTTGCTCAACATGGCTTTGGCATTCGGTAATTGGTTCAAAGCGGCATTACGGTTGGCGTATTCCACCGCCATGAAATCCTTGTCCACCATCAGGGTCTGGCCTTGTGGGGCGAGTTTCGCCATTGCCAGACCCACTGGGCCGTAGCCACAACCAAGATCGAAACAGTCGTCTGTCAGGTTGATGTGCAGGTATTTCAACAGCAGATCAGTGCCATCATCAATTTCACGCGGGGAAAAAATCCCCCACGTAGACAGAAAGGTGAACGTGTGCCCGCAAAGCTCCGTGTCAAAACGGAGGTCTTCGCGCAGCTTGCCAGTGTAGGGAATATCAGCCATCAGAGCAGCGCCGGAATCATTTGTTTGGCAAACAGGAAGGTGTAGGCAAATGCACCCAGCCCAGCCAGCCACAAGACGATCGCGACAGGCTTGCCCAGACCGGGTTTCAGCGCCACTACCCCCAGAATCACGTAAGCCACCAGCCCAAGCGCCTTGGTGATGGTGAAACTGTCAATGCCATGCGTGGTACTGACAAACGTCATCCACAAACCGGTTCCCAGCAGGATCAGCATGGAAAGGGAAGAACTAACCAGCGCCGACTTGCCAGCCACTGCCGGGTTGTTGGTCAGCATCCAGAAACCCCGGATGACATAAACCGCCACCGACAACAAGGCGATGATGACGTGTACTTTCAGAATCATTGTATGAGTGTCCATGTGGTGCTTACCTTTGCAATTGTTGGAAAATCTGCCCCGCCTCGCTAATAGCATCTTCCGTCTGGGCTGCCAGGGTGCAGTAATGCCCCATTTTGCGTCCGGGGCGGGCTTCGCGTTTGCCGTACAGGTGTAGTTTGGTACTCGGGCTTTGCAGCAGTGCCAGCCAGTCGGGCTGCGCATCATGCCAGACATCGCCAAGCAGGTTGACCATCACCACCGGAGAAAGCAGACGAGTATCGCCAAACGGCAGATCACACACCATGCGTACCTGCTGCTCAAATTGCGAAGTCAGACAGGCATCCAGGGTGTAATGCCCACTATTGTGGGTACGCGGAGCCATTTCGTTGACCAGCAGCTCGCCCTGTGTGGTGATAAAAAATTCCACCGCCATTACCCCGACAAAAGCCAGTTGCTCAGCCATGCGGGCAGCCGCAGCCTGTGCAGCTTGTGCCAGTTCCGGGCTAATCCGCGCCGGGACGATGGTCTGATGCAGAATGCCATTGCGATGCTCGTTTTCTGCCACCGGGAAACAGCGCACTTCACCCAGGGTATTACGAGCGAGTATGACGGAAATCTCGCGTTCCAGCGCCACCCGTTGTTCCAGCACACACGCTACCTTGCCCAGTTCGGCAAACGCAGTTTCGGCTTCTGCGGCGGAATTGACCGTCATCTGCCCTTTACCGTCGTAACCCAGTCGGGCGGTTTTGAGAATGGCGGGGTAACTGACCAAACCTTGCGCGGCAGCAATATCCTCCGCCTGGCGAATCGCGGCAAACGGAACCGGCGACAAACCGCAGGCACGCACGAACTCCTTTTCGACAATCCGGTCTTGCGCCATTTCCACCGCACGGGCAGACGGGCGTACCGGACAATACTGGGCAAGGAATTCCAGGGTTGTGGCAGGAATGTTTTCAAATTCGGTGGTGATGACATCGCACGCCTTGCCAAACAGGGTCAGGGCAGTCGTATCATCGTAAGGTGCGGTGATGTGTTCATCGGCAAGCTGACCTGCGGGGCTGTGCGGGTCGGGTTCCAGCACGATCACGTGATAGCCGAGAGTGCGGGCTGCAACAGTAAACATGCGCCCAAGCTGCCCGCCGCCGAGCATACCGATGGTTGATCCGGGAAGTAGTGTCATAAAAACCAAAAACTGATCAGGGTTATTCAGGGGGGAGCGGCATATTCATCGCGTGTTGCCGTTGTTCTTCACGGAATTGTGCCAGCTTTTCGGCAAGCACAGGGTCTGCATTTGCCAGCATCGCAATCGCAAACAAGGCTGCATTCGCAGCACCCGCTTCACCAATCGCAAACGTCGCCACTGGCACACCCTTGGGCATCTGCACGATGGAATAGAGGGAATCGACCCCGCTCAAGGCACGGGTTGTGACGGGCACACCCAACACCGGCACGGTAGTTTTCGCCGCCAGCATACCGGGCAAATGCGCCGCGCCACCTGCACCCGCGATGATACACTGGAGGCCACGACTACGCGCGGTTTCGGCATATTCAAACAGCAAATCAGGGGTGCGGTGGGCAGAAACCACCCGGTATTCATGGGCAATGCCAAACTTTTCAAGCTGTTCGACCGCTTTGGACATCACATTCCAGTCGCTGTTACTGCCCATGACAACACCGACGACTACTGAACCGGGCTGGGTCATACTGCTACCCTTATTTCCTGCAAAATCTGATATTATACCGCGATGTTTACTTTCGCACTATTTTGATAATGGCAATACACAACAATGGCAAGCACTGATACCCCTGCGACTGTTTTCGAGACGCAAATTACCTCCCTTCCCCTGATCGCACGTGGCAAAGTGCGAGATATTTACGCGGTGGATGCGCAGCACATGCTGATCGTCACCACGGATCGGCTCTCTGCGTTTGATGTCATCATGCCCGACCCGATTCCACAGAAAGGCGTCATTCTCACCCAGGTAGCAAATTTCTGGTTTGCCCTGCTCAGCGACGTGATTCCCAACCATTTGAGCGACAAAACGCTGGATGATCTGCCCCTGACAGCAGCGGAAAAAACCCAATTGCACGGGCGCAGCATTATCGTCAAGCGCATGAAAGCCTTACCGGTAGAAGCCATTGTACGCGGCTACCTGATTGGTTCCGGCTGGAAGGATTATCAGCAAACCGGCGCAGTCTGCGGCATCAGCCTGCCAGCGGGTTTGCAAATGGCAGACCGCTTGCCCGCGCCGATTTTCACCCCATCCACCAAGGCCGATGTCGGCACGCACGACATCAATATCAGCTTTGCCGAAATGCAGGACAAAATCGGCACGGAATTAGCTGAACAAATCCGTAGCGTCAGTCTGGAACTGTATAACCGTGCGGCGGCCTATGCCCTTCAGCGTGGCATCATCATTGCCGATACAAAATTCGAGTTCGGGCTGGATGCGGATGGCAAACTGGTGTTGATCGACGAAATCCTCACCCCCGATTCCTCACGCTTCTGGCCTGCTGATCAGTACCAACCGGGCATTAGTCCGCCATCGTTTGACAAACAGTTTGTGCGCGATTATTTAGAAACGCTGGACTGGGGCAAAACCGCACCCGGCCCGGAATTGCCGACCGCAATTCGGGAAAAAACTGCTGCCAAATACCGGGAAGTGGCGGATTTACTGATGAAATGAGAGAAGAAACCCCTCCTAACCTCCCCTTGTCAGAGGAGGCCGGGAGAGATTTCTTACAGGAGAATCTATGCGAGTACTAATAACAGGCGCAGCCGGTTTTATCGGGATGCACCTAGCCCTGAAACTACTGGAACGCGGCGATGAAGTGGTCGGCATCGACAATTTCAACGATTACTACGATGTCAGCCTGAAAGAGCGCCGTTTGCAGCGGGTGGTCGATGCTGCCGGTGAGGGCAAGTTCACCTTCTTCCGCCTCGACCTGGCTGACCGTGACGGCATGGCGAAACTGTTTGCCGAACAAGGGCTGGATGCGGTGGTGAATCTGGCCGCACAAGCCGGGGTACGCTATTCCATCGACAACCCGCTGGCTTACGTCGACAGTAACCTGCTGGGGTTTGCGCACATTCTGGAAGGTTGTCGCCACAACGGGGTCAAGCATCTGGTGTATGCGTCTTCCAGTTCGGTGTACGGGGCGAATGAGTCTATGCCGTTTTCGGTGCATGACAATGTGGATCACCCGTTGTCGCTATATGCCGCTTCCAAGAAAGCCAACGAGCTGATGGCGCATACCTATTCGCATTTGTACGGCTTGCCGACCACCGGGCTGCGTTTCTTCACCGTGTATGGGCCGTGGAGCCGCCCGGACATGGCGATGTTCAAGTTCACCAAAGCGATCCTGGCGGGCAAGCCGATTGATGTATTCAACTACGGCAAGCACCGCCGCGATTTCACCTATATCGACGATATTGTGGAAGGCGTGATCCGCACCCTCGACCATACTGCCAGCCCCAACCCGGACTGGCGAGGCACTGCGCCCGACCCCGGAACCAGCAAAGCCCCGTGGCGGATTTACAATATCGGCAACCAGAACCCGGTAGAGTTGATGGATTACATCAGCGCGATTGAAAAGGCACTGGGCATGAAGGCCGAACTGAACCTGCTGCCGCTGCAACCTGGCGATGTGCCGGATACCTACGCCGATGTGGAAGCACTGGTGCAGGATGTCGGTTATCGCCCCAGCATGTCGGTGGAGGAAGGCACGCGCCGCTTTGTCGAATGGTATCGGGATTATTATCAGGTTTAACCTTATGTGCAGGAATTAACCATGCAAGCAACCCGGCAGTCACGCTTGTTGGAGCGTGTCGTCAATCATTCCCCGGATTACGTCAGCTTCTTGCTGGTCATCCTGTGTGGCTTCCTGCTGGCTCGGCTGCTTTGGATGTTTTTTCCCGCGCAAGCCCCTGTCACCCGTCTGGATGCACCTCCTCCAGTCACAGATGCCACGGAAGTCATGCAGGATCTGGGAGCAAAGATTGCGGATCTGCACCTGTTCGGTGAGCAGGCTGCCAAAACAGCAGCAGCACCTGCCGAACCCATCCAGAACACCCAACTTGCCCTGAAGCTTCAAGGTGTATATGCCTTGCCGGACAAACGGGGTTATGCGGTGATTGAGGAAGGGAGTGAACAAAAAGCCTACACCATTGGCAAAACCATCGGCAACTCGGGAGCGGTACTCGAAGAAATCTTCTCCACCCATGTTACCTTGCGACGCAATGACAAACTGGAAAAACTGGAACTGCCCAAAATCGAACAGACTGGTGGTAATAGTGCAGGTGGTGGGATACCTGATGCCCCCCCCATGATGGACATTCCGCCAACTGTTGAAGTACCTGTCATGGATGGGCACCCCGGTATGCCCCCCCCTGAGGCAGAAGAACCCCCTGTGCCTGACGGTCAACCCGTGGTAGATCCGGGAATCGTACCGCCACCACCTGCACCACCGTCTTCGGATGCCGCCAACCTCGGTGAATTCCGTCAGGCTGTCCTGAACAACAACATGCGCCTGCTGGAAGTCGCCAGCCCACAGCCTCACGAAGTGGATGGCAAATTTGCCGGTTTCCGCCTGATGCCGGGCAGCAACACTGCCCTGTTCAACCAATTGGGCTTACAGCCGGGGGATATTGTCACCACGGTGAATGGTTCCGTACTGGATAGCCCTGCCGCCGGAATGCAGGCTTTGCAAGGGGCAGCGAGCGCTTCCCAGGTGACACTCGGCATTACCCGTGGCGGACAGCAAATTACCCTGCCATTGTCATTCTAAAACAGGCGGGGAACCTCAATTCCCTGCGCCCTTGCGCTGCACATCCAGCACGGAAGACAGTTGCAGCAGCTTTTCCAGAATATCCCCCAGTTGATCCACATCCTTGATTTCCAGAGCGATGTCCATGATGGCGAAACAGGGGTCATTGGTATCGCGGGTGTGTAAGCTCTGGATATTGACCTTTTCTTTCGCCAGCAGGCTGGCAACCTCTCCCAGTACCCCGGACTTGTTGAAGGTGGAAATGCGCACATCAGCAATATAAGCGGTGGCATGACTCCCCCAGGTCACGTCAATGATGCGTTCTTCCCGTTCCTTGCGCAGATTGATCAGTTCAGCACAATCTGCCCGGTGTACAATCACCCCGCGCCCTTGTGACAAATAGCCCACAATCGGGTCGCCGTTGACCGGGTGGCAGCACTTTGCCATTTGCGTAAACAGCTTTTTGACACCGCGTACTTCGACATCACCCGCCCCCGACTCCGCCGCTTTGGATTTGCGGAACTTCAGTTCCGGCTCATGTGAGCGTACCAGCAACTGGCGCACTTGGGTGGTGGAAATGTCATTTTTGCCTACCGCAATCAGGAATTCACGCTCGCTGTTACGGTTGAAATGTTTCGCCAGCGCGGCGTAATCCAGCTTGTTGAGGTTGAGCAGGTGACGCTCTTTTTCCAACAGGCGTTCGCCATCCTTGCAGTTCTGTTCGTGGTTCTGCTGACTGAACCACTGGCGGATTTTCTGGCGGGTACTGCCAGACTTGATGTAACCCAGTTCCTTGACCAACCAGTCCTGACGTGGGCGCTCTTCCTTGCCGGTAATGATTTCAACCTGCGCCCCATTGAACAGTGGACTATTCAGCGGCACGATACTGCCGTTGACCTTGGCTCCCCGGCAGCGATGTCCCACACTGGTGTGGACATGGTAAGCAAAGTCAATCGGCGTTGCGCCTTCCGGCAAATCAAACATCTGCCCTTTGGGGGTAACGACGAAAATGCGTGCCTCAAGGTTTTCGGTACGGAAATCCTCCAGCAGGTCGGTGTCGGATTCGCCGGATTCCAGCATCCGCCGGGAACTGTTGATGGCGCGTTCAATTGCCTGGTTGTACTTGCCGCCTTCCTTATAACGCCAGTGAGCTGCGATCCCCAGTTCGGCGAAACGGTGCATTTCACGGGTACGGATCTGGATTTCCACATACTTGCCCTGCGGCCCCAGCACCACAGTGTGGATCGACTGGTAGCCGTTGGGTTTGCGGTTGGCGATATAATCGTCGTATTCGTCGGGGATATGCACCCAACGGTCATGCACCAGCCCCAGCACGTTGTAGCAGGTGTTGATGTCGTCCACCATCACCCGTACCGCCCGCAGATCGTACAACTCGCTGATTTCCACTTGTTTGCGGTGCTTTTTCTTCCAGATGCTGTAAATGTGTTTGGGGCGACCGTACACCTCGGCCTTGATGCTGTGTTCCTTGAGTAAATCCCGCAAGGTGTCGGTGAAATCGGCGATGTACTGCTCGCGTTCGATACGCTTGTCAGACAGCGACTTGGCGATGGCCTTGTAGGTATCCGGTTGCAGGAAACGGAAGGCAAGGTCTTCCAGTTCCCATTTGATCTGGCTAACACCCAAACGGTTGGCCCAGGGCGCGTAGGATTCCATCGTCAGGCGGGCGACGCAGCGGTGCATTTCGCTGATTTCCTGACGTGACAGCAGGCGCAACACTTGCAGGTTCCAAGCCAGCTTGATCAGTACCGCACGCGGGTTGCCGATCACCGCACGGATCATTTGCCGCAACTGTTCGGCACGTTCGTGCGGGGTTGGATCAATACCATCAATACAATCACGGAAGGCTTGCAACTGGCGCACGCTTTCCAGCAACTGGCGGGTAGTGCTGCCGTAATGCTTTTCCACTTCAGCCAGCGTCAACAGCGCGTTGAAGCGGTTGTCTGCAAGCAAGGCCGCCAACAGGGTAGACTGATCGGAATCCAGATGACGCAGGATTTCCGCCACATCCAGGCAGGATGGCTGCAAGGCATCCTCAGCCGGTGGAAATTTCAGAATGGAATCAATGACCTCTCCCAGCAAGTAGAGGTCTTTCTCGTCTTCGGATACCCAGAAACGTTCAACCCATGCCTGACGGGTACGGGATCCGGTATTGGCAATCTGACTATGTTGCATGTCAGCGTCGTTTCCTCTTTTGCCTTCGTCCTTGATAGCGGTATGGTCGAATGTAAAATGTCGTTATCACGACCCTGTATTCAGCCCTTATGATTATTGATGCGGTTTTTCACCATTTTGTAACAATGGACTCCAGTTCAGCAAGATGGTTGATCGTTGCATCCGGCTTGCCATCACCTGTCCACTCCTCTCCTGACGGATTGTACCAGACAGTACGCCAACCGGCATGTGCGGCTCCCATCACATCCCGCACGGGATCATCCCCCACATACACCGCCTGATGTGCCTCCACCCCGGCCTTGGCGAGTGCCTGATGGAAAATTTCCGGGTCTGGTTTGGAAACCCCGGCTGCTTCCGCGCTATGTACAAAGTCAAACAAATGCCCGATGCCGATGTGGTGAACACTGGCATTGCCATTGCTGATCACCCCGGTGACAAAACGGCCTGCCAGAGAATCCAGCACCTCCCGCACCCCATCAAACAGGGTGACTTCATTGCGAGCCAGCCAAAAGACTTCAAACCCTGCATCCACCAAGGACTCCGGGTAAGCGTGCGCCTGCGCCAGTGTTGCTATCCATTGTTTGCGCAGATGGGTCAGATTGTGGTGCAACTTCGGGTGTTGCCGCATGTAAGCCACCCGGTCTTGCACCAGTTCCGCTGGGGAATAGTTGTCGGTAATGCGCGGATAATGCTGTGCCAGCCATTCATAAAAGCGTTGCTCGGCTTGCACAATGACCGGCTTGCAAGCCCACAAGGTATCGTCAAGATCGAATGCAATACAACGGATTGTCATGGTTGAACCTGATGCAGTAATATCAATATTAGAACCTACTAACATACTAGTCTGATTACAAGGGAGGTTGACATGAAAGCCCGTTATTGGATAGCCCCGCTATTGGTCATATTGCTATTCCCCGCCTCTTTGTGGGCGCAAACAGCAGTGCTAATCCATGGCTTGCAAGGCAAGGGCATGGACTGGCGCATGGCAGGTGTCACACCGGGCTTGCAGCAACATGGCTGGGTGGATGGCGGCAATTTCCTCATGACCCGACAAGGTGCGGTCAATACCTACCAGCTCAGGCAACGCCCCACCAAGGTGTTCTACACCCTTGACCTGCCACCGCGTGCACCCGTGATGTTGCAAGCACAAATGCTGGATGCTTACCTGCAACGCATTTATGCCGAACGCCAGGAACCACTGACGCTGGTTGGGCATTCTGCTGGAGGGCTGGTAGCACGTGGCTGGCTGACCCGTTTTGCCAGTGTACCCGTGGATACACTGGTAACAGTGGCATCCCCGCATGTGGGTACGCTGGCAGCCGACATGGCCTGCCTTGCCAATGATACACCGATGGGAATGCTTGCCAGTGAGACAGGCTTCGGCAAGTGGATGGATGATGCCGAAGACCTTTACCGTGACCTGCGCCGTGAACAACCGGGACATTTCCTCTACTGGCTGAACCACCAGCCACACCCGGCTATCCGTTATGCTTCGGTAGTACGTGACAACGAACCACGCCCTGACCGTTTTGACTTTTTTGTGCCGCGTTACAGCCAAAACATGAACAATGTGTATGCCCTGCACGGGCGTTCAGAAGTATGGCCTGTCACTGGCGACCATTTCATGGGAATCACGGATGGACAGGTACTGGCAGGCATTCTAGCAAAACCGGTAACTTACCCGCAGGTCACGCCGGTTCCACCCAGCCCACAATAACCACCGGGATTTTTCGCCAGATACTGCTGGTGGTAATCTTCTGCGTAGTAAAAGGGCGGGGCACTGAGAATTTCGGTGGTAATCGGCGCATAACCGGCAGCAGCCAGCGCAACCTGATAACGGGCAAAACTGGCTTCCGCCTCGCTTTGCTGCTGTGTCGAAAAAGTGTAAATGCCGGAACGGTACTGCGTGCCCACATCATTACCCTGACGCATTCCCTGGGTCGGGTTATGCGCTTCCCAGAACACTTTCAGCAAACCGGCATAGCTGACCTGTTGTGGGTCAAACACCACCAGTACCACCTCATTGTGCCCGGTCATGCCGGTGCAAACCTCACGGTAGGTCGGGTTGGGGGTGAAACCGGCAGCATAGCCTACCGCTGTGGTGTAAACGCCGGGTAGTTGCCAGAATTTGCGTTCCGCCCCCCAGAAACAGCCCAGCCCGAACAGGGCTTGCTCCAGCCCCTCGGGAAACGGGGGCTGGAGCGGAGTCGCATGGACGAAATGCCGGTTTTCCACCGGCATGGCAGTGGGTCGCCCCGGTAAGGCAGTGCTAGCGTCAGGCATCGCAGTTTGCTTGTACATGAGCTTGTCTCCACCGTTAACCTTGGGCTGGCTTACCAGGCGCTGGCGACATTCTGTCCGCCGAAATACACCCATTCCACCAGATCGTCATGCACGGCCTTGCCAGCCGCACGCACGCTGGCATCGTTGTGCAGGATGGCAACCACATACGGCTGACCATTGGCGGCGGTAATGTAACCCGCCAGTGCCCGCACATCACGCAAGGTTCCAGTCTTGAACTTGCCGCGCCCTGCCAGATTCTTCAAACGGTTTTTCACCGTGCCATCCACCCCCAGTACCGCCATCGAACCCATCAGTTCATCACGGTAAGGGCTGTTGTAGATGTCGACCAGCATTTCACCCATTTCACGGGCGGAAATGCGCTCGGAGCGGCTGAGGCCGGAACCGTTTTCAATGCGCAGGTTGGAGAAGCGCAGACCACGGCTTTCCAGCCATTGACCAACGGCAGCAGCTCCTTTCTGGGTTGTGCCGGGTGCGCCGTGCTGTTTCGCCCCCATGCTCAACAGCAACTGACGCGCCATGACGTTGTTGCTGTCCTTGTTGATCTCGACAATGATGTTGCGCAACGGCTGGGAATGATGGGTATGCACCAGTTGCGCCCCACCCGGTGTTGGGCCGATTTGCAGGCCACCATTCAGATGACCGCCCATTTCACCCACCCAGATTTTCCAGAAATCACCAAACAGGTTCGCATTCAGGTCATTGGCATTGCGCGGGGCAACCGGACAAATCCGCTGAATCTGGCCTGCGCGATTGATTTCATAACAACTGCCACGTTCGTTGTAGAGCAGGGCTTCTGGCTGGGCGTTGTAAGCCGCATTGACATTTTCATCAATCGGTGCCTGATTGCCGACACTGAAATAGGTCTTGTCGATGATGAAATTGCCCGCCACATTGCGGATACCACGCGCCCGCAAGGCTTGCAGCAATTGGCGGAAGTCACCTTCACGAAAATCCGGGTTGCCATAACCCTTGATGACAACATCACCCTGCAGGGTGTCGCCCGCCAGATTGCCAGTCGTGTAGATTTCAGTCGGGAAGCGGTAATCCGGCCCCAGTACACCCAAGGCCGAATAAGTTGTCACCAGCTTCATGGTAGAAGCGGGGTTGCGGGGTATATCCGCATTCGCGGTCAGTAACGGCTGCCCACCATTGGCAGCGCGTACATACGCGCCCATATTCTGTTCCGATAAACCACTTTGACGCATACTGCCTGCAATGCTGTCTGGCAAACGCGCTAGCCTGCCGGGGCCACGGTAGGTTTTGTCTCCACCCGCAGCGCTTAACTGGGTTGGCTGGATACTGGCAGGATTACCGGCAGATGCCCGGTACTGTGCTGTTGCGCGTGCTTGATGCTGGGCAACATCAGCTTTGGCATAAGCCCTGCTAACCTGCGGTGTTGAGCCCTCTTCCGCTGTTCCTGCCGGTTGTGAACTGCACGCTGAAATGGAAATGGATAAAGCAACGGCTGCGGCAATGCGCCAAGTCAGCATAGTGATGTCCTCACAGTGATTTCACACAAAGATTTACGTCCAGCCTAGAGGCTGACGCCCCAAAACTCAAGCTCAAAGCCCTTTAGCCATCTACCCAAATTAGCAGATAGCTCTTAAACATAGACTTAATTTTGGAAAAAAGTTTCCCTACACATCTTGACTTACAGATTAGCCGACTTGTTCGACATTGTCATCAATCGTGTTATGCTTTGCCTTCACTTGTATTTATTACTTGGAGATATAGGGATGAAACCGTCCGCGAATGTTTTCGCAAGTTCTGTACAACGCTGGAGTTTAGGGGTTTTGTTGGGGTTATCGGTCAGTATGGCAGCACTGCCTGACCTTGCCGAAGCCAAAGGCAAACACCCTGAAAAGTCCACCGTCAGCACCAAGAAAGCAGATAAAAAAACAACCAACAAACAAGCCGAGTCGAAGAAAACCTCAAAAATAGCTGACCAGAAGGAACGAAAAAACAGCAAAAAACAGGTCGCTGCCAAGCAGGAAAGCAAGAAGGAAGCAAAACAAGCCAAGGACACAGGCAAAAAAGCAGAAAAAACCTTGACCCGCAAAGACAAACAGGAAGAAAAAAAGCTGAGCCGCAAAGGCAAGGCAGAAGAAAAATCAGACAAACACGGCAAACTAGCCAGTAAAGACAAGCAAAACAAGGACAAACCGGGCAAAAAGTCCAAAACCAGCAAAACCGCAGTTTCAGCCAGCACCGACCGGGACAAACACCCCACCCGCACTACCCGCCGCAAAGCCACCGAACGTAACGCCGTTCAGGAACAGTACGTCTGGCATCCCTCCCGTGAAAATCCCCAAGACTATTACGTCATGCCAGACTCACTGGCAAACGGGACGGAAGCCACACAGGAACCTGAAGAGCAGCCAGTAGCCATTGCCGCTGACGATCTTGTGCAACACCCGGTCAAGGCAGGCAAACCGTTTCAGGTAGGCACTGCCTCTTACTACGGGACGGGTTTCCACGGCAAACGCACCGCCAGTGGTGAGCGTTTCGACCAGGATGACCTGACGTGCGCCCACGGCAGCCTGCCGTTTGGTTGCCGTTTGCGTGTCACCAATGTGCGCAATAACCGCTCAGTGGAAGTCAAGGTCAATGACCGGGGCGCTTTCCACAAATACGGGCGCGTGATTGACTTATCCAAAGCCGCCGCACGGGAAATCGGCATGTTGGGTTCCGGTACTGCCAAGGTCAAAGTGGAAATACTGGAATAAGCCGGTAGCTCTGCTACCCTCCGGGTATGAGCATCTTTGACCTGCACACCCTGCTGCCTGCGTGGATAGGGGATTTCCTGCACCACGAGGCAAGTTGTTTCCCGGATGTCACCGCACGCATGGCATTTGTCATCCGCCTTACCAGCCGCAATGTGGCGGAAGGCAGCGGTGGTCCGTTTGGCGCTGCTGTCTTCGAGCGTGATTCCGGTGTGCTGGTAGCCGTCGGGGTCAACGCCGTGGTAGCCAGCCACTGTTCCCATGCCCATGCTGAAATGGTGGCACTGGCACTGGCTCAACAACGACTGGAAACCCACGATCTCGCCAGCCCCGGCTTGCCTACCCACGAACTCGTCACTTCCTGCGAACCTTGCGCCATGTGTCTGGGGGCAATCCCTTGGTCGGGCGTGAAACGGGTAGTGTGCGGCGCACGTGATGCCGATGCCCGCGCCATCGGCTTTGATGAAGGCAGCAAACCTGCCCACTGGCAACAAACCCTGACCGCACGCGGCATTGAGGTGCTGACCGATGTGTTGCGTGATGATGCAGTAACAGTCCTGAAGCATTACCTTGCAACGGGTGGTATGCTCTACAACGCCTGCACTGATAAAGAGCATGACCCCTGACGATGAAAGCCAACCAGCCCCCCGCATCTGCTTTGCCGGGAAAACGTTTACCGCCCAGTCGGACAGCGGTGGTGTGGTTGTTTGCTCTGTTTGCCGGGCTGACCTTGCTAGTCGTTTATCAAACTGTGCAACAAAGCGCAGCCCAGCGTTTGCAGCAACAAACCCAGTACCTCACCCAGCAACTGGTTGGACAACTCAACGCTGAGCTGGAAAAACACAGCTACCTGCCGGAACTGCTGGCACAAGACCCGCAAACCCGTGCAGTGCTTACTACCCGCAACCCGGATTCTGCCACGCTACAACAGCTCAACCAATTACTGGCAACCGCCAACCGGATTGCGCATACCTCCGACCTGTACCTGATGCGTGCCGACGGCCTGACCATCGCAGCCAGTAACTGGAATACCCAAGCGTCTTTCATCGGCAAGAACTTTGCCTTCCGCCCGTATTTCCAGCAAGCGATGCGCGGGGAAATCGGGCGCTATTTTGCTCTTGGCACGACTTCCAAAAAGCGCGGCTACTATTTTGCACATGCCGTGACGGATGAGCATCACAAGGCTCTAGGGGCCATGGTTGCCAAAGTCGACATCAACAATCAGGAAAGTGCCTGGCGGCAGGAAAATGCCAGTTTCATGGTGGTAGGGAATGACGGCGTGGTCTTCATGTCCAGCAACAGCGACTGGTTGCAGAAATCCCTGTTTCCCCTGTCCGAGGAAGTGCTGGCGGAATTGCACGCCAACCAGCGTTATGACCGCCTGCCGATTGGTTTGCTGCCAGATTATTTGCGCATTGACCCAAGCCTGGAAACCCAGCGGGTCGGTTACGGAGAAAACAGCTACTGGGCGCAACGGCACAGCATGAATCTGATGGGCTGGGATGTCTACGTCCTGACCGACTGGAGCCATGTTAGCCGTACAGCCCTGGTCAGCACCTTGCTGGCGGCCTTCATCCTGTTGCTGACCTTGCTGCTGGTGTATACGGTGTGGAAAAACCAGCGCCAGCGCCGCGATTACGAGCAACATATCCGCGAGGAACTGGAAGCCAAGGTCGAAAAGCGCACCCATGAACTGCGCCGTACCCAGGAAGAACTGGTGCAAGCGGCAAAAATGGCAGCACTAGGGCAGCTTTCCGCTGGCATCAACCACGAACTCAACAACCCGCTGACCGCGATCCGCGCCTATGCCGACAATGCCGCACAATTCCTCGACATCGGCAAGCCGGAGATTGCCCGCAGCAACCTGACTGAAATCGTTGCCTTGACCGAGCGCATGGCAGCGATTACCCGCCAGCTCAAGACCTTTTCGCGCAAAAGTGCCGGGCAGATTGAAACCTGTGACCTGCACCGGGCGCTGGATTCTGCCCTCAGCATTGTGCAGCCCAAACTGGTGCAAACGCCGATCGTGCTGGAACAGTTGCGTGCCGAGAACACCCGTTACGTGCAAGCCGATCTGGTGTGGCTGGAACAGATTCTGGTCAACCTGCTGAGCAATGCTGCCGACGCAGTACAGGAACAGCCCGAACAGCGCATCTGGATTGCCCTGCAACAAGCCGATGGGCAGGTGGCGGTGAGCGTGCGTGATAACGGTTCTGGTATCAGTGAGGCCGCCATGCCGCATGTGTTTGAAGCCTTCTTCACCACCAAGACCATCGGCAAAGGGCTGGGGCTGGGCCTGTCGATTTCCTATCGACTTGCCAAAGACATGCAGGGTAATCTGAGCGTGCGCAATGCCCCGCAAGGTGGGGCGATTTTCACCCTGACCCTGCAACAGGCCAGCGAGGGAGGCCAGCCATGACTACGGCGAACATCATTCTGGTGGATGACGAAAAGGCAGTACGTGATGCTACTGCGCAATCGCTGTTGCTGGCAGGTTACGAGGTGGAAACCTTTGCAACAGCCACGGAAGCCTTGGCGAAAATCACCCCCGAATTCGAGGGTGTGGTCATTTCCGACATCCGAATGCCGGGGATGGATGGGCTGGAATTACTGCAACGGGTGCTGAAAATCGACCGCGACCTGCCGGTGATCCTGATCAGCGGACATGCCGATGTGGCAACGGCGGTGGCAGCGATCCGCAAGGGCGGTTATGACCTGCTGGAAAAGCCGTTTTCCAACACCCAACTGGTGGAAGTGGTGAAACGCGCCAGCGACAAACGCCGCCTGACACTGGAGAACCGCGCCCTGAAAGAGGCGCTGGAAAACCAGACCCGCCCCGGCCCGCGCATCATTGGGCAAACCCCAGCCATCATGAACCTGCGCAAGATGATTACCCGCATTGCCAACGTCAACGCCGATGTGCTGGTGTGGGGCGAAACTGGCACGGGCAAGGAACTGGTGGCGCGTTCCATCCACGAGCAGAGCAAGCGCCGCGACCATAATTACGTGGCAATCAATTGCGCGGCAATTCCTGAAAGCCTGCTCGATAGCGAGCTGTTCGGGCATGAGGCGGGGGCTTTCACCGGGGCGAAAACCAAGCGTATCGGCAAGTTTGAACATGCCAACGGCGGCACGCTGTTTCTGGACGAAATCGAGGGGATGCCGCTATCGACACAAGCGCCGCTGCTGCGGGTGTTGCAGGAGCGCAAGATTGAGCGGCTGGGTTCCAACAAGCTGATCCCACTCGACATTCGCGTGATTGCTGCCACCAAGGTGGATTTAAAGGAAGCGGCGGAACGGGCAGAATTCCGCAAAGATTTGTATTACCGCCTGAATGTGGTGACGCTGGAAGTGCCGCCATTGCGGGCGCGGCGCGAAGACATTCCCTTGCTGTTCCAACATTTTGTGCTGGTGGCGGCAGCGCGGTGCGAAACCGAAGTGCCGCCACTCAACAGCCAGGCGCTGCATGTGTTGCTGGGGCATGACTGGCCGGGCAATATCCGTGAATTGCGCAATATTGCCGAGCGCTATGTGTTGCTGGGGGAGGCTTACAATTTCGACCTTGCCGCACTGATGCAGTCGAGCGAGAAACCGGAAGGGCTGTCATTAGCAGAACAGGTGGCGTGTTTCGAGAAAACCCTGATCGAACAGGCGCTCAACCACCACAAGGGCAATACCCGCGAGGTGATGGAAGCGCTGGATTTGCCGCGCAAAACACTGACGGACAAGATGAAGAAATACGGGCTGGAGCGCGGGCAGTTCCGCGAGTAGCTTACTGGTGGTGCTGGCACGCCCAGCGTACCTGATTGCGGTAATTCACCACTCGGTGCTGGATGTAATCCGACAGCAACGGGGCATAACCTGCATCAGCGATACAGGCAGTGATATGACCTTCCAGCCGTTGCCAATCAGCATCCGTGCCGCATCCGGCCTGATCCAGCGCTGCCCGCAAATCGGTGAAAATATGGTAACGCGCCATCTCGCGTTGGCATAGCAGCTTGCGTAACGGATTCAGGGGCGAACGCTGCTGGCAGTTTGCCAGCAATTGCTCCCAGTGCAGGGTTTTGCGGGTGTAAGCCGTGATGAAATCTTGCATCACCTGATCCAGCCAGCGTGGATCGGTGAATTCCGCCCGCTGCCTGCAAACCCGCTCGGCAATACACAACTGGTTACGGCGAAAACCATCCGTGGGGCTGGTGGGCGCAGGCGGAATCCGCTGCAAATCCTGCACCTGCTGCATACAGACATTCGTACTGGTGTTGCTAGATACCGTGCTTGCTGGTGGTGTCTGCGCACAACCTGCCAGTATTGTCACCAGATTCATCAGCAACAGCCAACGAACCATCCTTACCCCGCGTTTGATTGATGCGCCTTTCTAATGGTTTTACCCGTCCGACTCAAGTACCGCCTGACTGTTGGATGGCAACAGTAGCCAACACTAACGCGGCAGTTTCAGCCCGTACTGGTTTGCCATTGCCAGCAATGGCTATAGGGCGAAAAATGTTTCGCCCCTAGCAATGTTACGCGGCTTTGCCCTTGTCGGTCAGCTTGACCAGATCGTTCATGACACCATCCAGACCGCCGTAGACATTCAGGGTGCTGATGCGTCCGGTGATCTTTTCGAGGATTTCCAGCTCTTTCAGGCGCAGCAAGACCGGGTTGCCTTCCATGACCTTGGCGGTGTTGTGCAGGGAACGGGTTTCCTGCGTTTCTTCGCGGCGGCGAATCAGGTTGGCTTCGGCGCGTTTTTCGGCTTCGACGACTTGCGCCAAAATCGCCTTCATATCACCGGGCAATACGATGTCACGCGCCCCGACGGTTTTCAGGTCGATGCCGTAAGCGGCCGCTTTTTCCGCAACTATTTGCTGGATGGATTGGTTCAGCAGGTTTTTGTCTGCCAGCAATTCGTCCAGCGTTTGGGTGGAAACCACGGCGCGTAACGCCAGTTGCAGTTCGCGGTACAAGTAGTCCTTGTGGTCTGCCAGTGCCGTTTTGACTTGCTGCGGGTCAACAATCTGCCACATGGCGGAAAGGTTGATACGCAAGCCTACGCGGTCTTTAGTGAGGATTTCCTGACCGTTGACTTCCATGTTTTGCAAGCGGCAATCCAACTGGGTTGCTTCGATGGTGTGGTTGAACCTCCACCAAACGTGCGTACCCGCTGTCAGCATGGCGTGCTGTTCGCCGTCAACTTCCAGAAAACCGCTATGGCCTTCCGGGATGATGGCAATAGCCATCGCGTTGAGCACCGCCGCCCGTAATATGGGGTCTTTGGCTGCCAGCAATTGGCTTGCCAAGGCTTTTGGCAGCTTGAAATCGGTGCTGATGTCGAGCTTGCGGATTTCGATGCTGCGCTGACCTTGCCAGTACGCGCCTCGTTGCGCGGGCGGCTTGATGTCTTTCAGTACATTGTCTTGGTACAGCAAGCCGACTTCCTGTTCGCTGGTTTCCCAGCGTTGGATTTGCGCCGCGAATTTTTCAGGGTGCAAATCAGCAAGGCTGACGACATCATCCGGCACAAAGGTTTGCGCACTGCCAGTAACGGCGAATTGCTGGACGCGATACTGGTTTTTCCAGCCGTAAAAGGTGTGGACACCCGCAGGCAGGATTTCAACGAACTGTTCGTCTTTGAACAACAGCCCGCGATGTGTTTCTGGAACAATGATTTTGGTTTTGAATAACATGGCGTTGTCCTGTAAAAATTGGGTGGCATTCCCCCACACCCGTGCAGGCTTGACGATTTGTGCGAGGTGGGAAAGCCGCGTGAGCCGAAGCAGTGGCGGTTTCGCACCCCGCAGACCCACCGTCAAGGCGGCGCGGGTGTTGGTCGTCGCTGTCGGGTAATCCGTGCCGAAACACGTACTGCCGTCGGGCGTTGACCGTGGTGGTTTGCCGTTGTTTGCCCTTGCGGGCTAGGCTACCGTAAAAGGGTAGTTTTACCAGTGGGAGTCGAACCCACTACAGCTTGATCAAATCAAGTGCTCTACCAAATGAGCTATGGTAAGGAGCAGCTAATGGGGCTCGAACCCATGACCACCTTGCGGTTGCTCTACCACTGAGCTATAGCTGCGTTGGGGACTTCTGAAACAGATACGCGGGTACACCAGTGGTGGGCGCGTCAGGCAGGTATTTGAACCTGCTCCACGAGTAACGAAAGTCGTGAATGGTAATGCAAGGGGTGTGCCAAGTTGGTTGTTGTTTTTTAAACTATTAAAATTATTGGGTTTATATGGGTAATTGGTTTTTAAAGAGAAAACCAGATGATGAACCTGTGTATCTATAAAGATAGGAATCTATTTTCATGAAAGAAACAACCCACTATCTCAACACCGACCTTGACCTGATTGCCGAGCAGGATTTGACGCTTCTGGTGCAGGCATTGGAAACCAGTGGCTTTTATTCATTGCACGCTGGGGTTGGCGATGACGGCAAATGGTATGCAACGTTGGAAGTCAATGAGGCGGCTGACGAGGCATTGCACCTGCGCGAACCTGAACTGACCATTGTAGCCATGCTCAATGCTATCGAAGCACTGGATGCTTCAGCCCGTGCCATTTGGGACGCTTGCATGAGCAAAACATTGGACATTGGCTATCAATGTGGTGATGGGGCGCGTGTCAGGAATGAGCTAACCCATGCAACGCTGAGTCGCATGACCGCTTTGGGGATGGGTATGTATATCACGCTGTATCCGTGTGCACCTAACCACATTGCGGAATCCGAGCCTGAACCGCTATGATGAGTTCATGAAAAACGCTAACCGAGGTGTTAGAAATGCAGGTTACACTCGATGTCCCTGAACAATTCGGGTTGGACTACACGCTTCCCGAACTTGCCAAGCAAATCAAGCTGTACGCGGCTCTCGCCATGTTTCAGGTGGGGAAAATATCCGCTGGATTTGCCTGTGAGTTTGCAGGCGTAGACCGCTACCGCTTTTACGAAGAATGCGCCAAACACAAAATCCCTGTCATCCACTACGAACCCGGTGAACTCGAAGCGGAGTTGGAGGCATTGCGCGATTTATGATTATTGTAGCGGATAGTTCTGCCTTGGTTGCATTGGCAGTATGCAATGGATTGCACTTGTTGGACGCGCTTTATCAACAAGTCCGTGTGCCGCGTGCGGTGTTTGAAGAATGTGTTATTGCAGGCAAGCCCGCCGCTGAAAAACTGCGAGCCTACCTGAGTGACAAAACGGTAGATGTTGATTTGTCTGCTTTAGTCATCACCGCTAACGGGCTTGGTGCGGGCGAATTACAAGCAATGGCTTTGTACAAGCGCCTGAATGCCCAGCACTTGTTGATTGATGATCAACGCGCCAAAAAAGTAGCATTACTCAATGCCATTAAAGCTATCGGCAGCTTAGGACTATTATTACGTGCCAAGGAAAAAGGGCTGATTTCGGCAATCAAGCCCTATGCGATGATTATCCAACAGGCAAATCTGTATCTCAGCGACGTGGTGGTAACTGAGGCGCTACGCTTGGCAGGAGAATGATTTTTAGCCTTTCTACACACCTCTTGCTTTAGCATATGCAGCACTTCCACCAAGTCTCTCCACGCCGCCATCATGCTCCCATTTTTTATTGCTGCCTGAAGTACCAATAAGTCGGATGTCGTTTATCCATTTGTTCAACTTGGAAACCTCGGCTGTGCAAGAATTTGACTTGTTCCTGAACAGCTTGGTCAAATGGAAAATCTGAACGCACGTAACGTTGTAATCCCCAATAACCAACACCTTGATCTAAACGGACAAGCCAGCGGGTATCTTTCCATACCAATTCCAATTCACGAGCGTGGGGCAGTTGCTTATTTTCTTTCGATAACCATTCAAAATGAGGCAAGTTGATCTTAAACAAGCGTTCGGCAACTTGGCGGCGTTCCCCATCTTCCAGCCAATCATGATGCAGCAGTCTAGGGTATCCGCTCCTGTTGTCATTAAGTTGTGAGGTTACGACTGTAACGCAGGTTGCTTTCACCAAACCGCCAGTATATTGCCCTAAACCTTGCAACAAACTATTGAGTAGCAGCAACATCAAAGGGGAGCGCAAATACCTATCAGAATATCGTACCTCCACTAATGGTGCACCACTGGCAAGCTGCTTTGCCAATGCTGGTATGTTGTCACAAACCGCCTGCCATGCCTGCTTGCCAAACAAAGTGGATGCGCCGTTGAACTGATCCGTGATGACAAGTTCGGTAGTACCAGCGGGAATGCTTGGATGCAATGCGGTAGGTTCAACCTTTTGCCAACTTGAATGGATGGCAGGTAATGCAGTAGTAAGATGAGTCCTGACAAATTGGCTGCCTGCATAACCTGTAACACCCCACGCAGGAGTCGGGGCAAGTGCATCTGGATGGCTAGCAGCCCAACGGATGCTCTCATCCTGACCACCAGTTTCCATTACAACGGGAGTATTGGGTGTGCTACCTATTTCCCCCATATACACCTCTGCACCGATAAAGGTAATGAGGGCATTAAGCTCACTCTTTTGGCTAGCCTCCAGTTGCTGGAGCATGGATGAAGTTAATACAAATCGCACGAGTGTCCCAGTTTCCCGCAAACGAATTAGGTCATGTCTTAACCGCCAAGCCAGAGGTTCCCATAAGGAAACATCCCCCCCGAAGTAAATCCTGACCTCCTTGAAGTCATGGTGTTGCCATTCACGGTTTAGGGCTAACGCCAGCGGCTCCAGTTCAAATTTCGTTGCTGCACCAAATACCCTTAATGCCTCCGGTAAAACCATTGAATGGAGCAAACCACTTTCCAACAAGGTGTTTGCCTCATGACGGTTCAAATGATCAACATGGTGCTGAGTATCATAGGTCAGCAGGCAGGCTTGGCAAGCACTATCGCATTCTTTTGGACATGGTAAGACACTTTCATGAACACGTTTAAACAGCGTATCAAGCAATGCTACCGCTTGGGTGGAATAACCTGCACCACCTGTTGCCGTGTCGTACAGGTAAATGGAGTAAGTAGGTAATCTCCCTTGATCCCTGCGTTGGGATGCGAATGCACCGACTTCTGACTCCTCAATACCCAGTTCCATACATAATGCACGCCTGAACGCCACAGCCAAAGTATGAGCAACGACTTGATTAATGCCTTTGCCTTGCTCATCCCACAATTGGAGTTCAAATACTTCAGTTTGTGTTGATACACCCAGCAGCAACCCATCTTTAATCGCCCAATCACGGTCATTGCCGGGACAGGCTGTTTCCCTATCATCGTTTTTACCACCTCGTAATCGGCGGTGGTTCTCTAAGCTGGCAGCACGTTTTATTTCTTCACCCTCAACGGTCACGGAATCAGCCCAGCCACAAACCAGACACACAGAATAACCTTTCCCATGCAGACCATCAGAGTGATGGAAAAGATGCCCTTGGTTACTGCTGCGGTAACGCCCAAATTGTGGATTTGGTAATGCCATCCAGTCAGCGTGACGTAACGAAATCATCGGATCGCGTACAGGGATGTATTGAGGAGTGGTAACGTTATTATGCACTTTATGCCGTATTCCGACGGCAAATCCGGCAGGTTGTAGAAACTGGCTAGTGGTTATTTTGCTCGTATTGGTTTCTCCACAGTGCGGGCAAGAGTCGGGTTTAACTGGACGTATCCCATTATTGCCACAAGAATCACACCGCCAGACATATCTCAATGCTTGGATTTTAGGGGCAGTTTCCACTTCGGCAGGCAATTGCCAGTTCAGAGTTACGCCTTGACTGCGGTATACACGCCCATCCAGCACGGTATCTGTACCCGGTGCGTAGTCACGGATGGCGACGGCAAGGTTACGACTTGGATAACCAGCCCGTTTTGCCCGATTGTCCTCGCGTTCATTCTTTGCTTTTTTCTTGTGCTCCAAGTCCTCTGCTGTTGTGGTAATGAAAGGGACAACATTTGTCGGAAAACCATAACCCGGCAAGAAGCCGAGTGTGGCTAACACACCCAGCAAATATTCGCCGCGCAACCGATCCAGTTGCAAATCCAGTGCCTGTTCAGGTTTGCTATTGCCTTTGCTGGTTTTGACTAGTTCTCGCTGTTCAATCAACGCATTGAGATCAACCAGCCAGCGGGCAGCAGTTCTATCTAGCATTTCACAGGAACGCTCCAGCAAATAGGCTACCTCACGACCTTGCAGGATAGAATGCTTAGTCAAGCTGACCAATCCCTCATTAATGGAAGGTTTCTTATGCGCTTCCTGTAGACACCAATTCTTAAATACCTCGTATAAAGCAGAGTTTTCTTCAGATGCTGATTCAAAAAACCACCCACTAGTTAGTGTTAGCCTATTTACAGTATCGTTAGTACGTTCAGCCAGGAACTCGGATAACACCAAAGAGTTGATGTGACGTTGTACGATGGGTTCGCTTTGCAGAGCAACTTTTGGCATAGCCAATTGTGTTGTAAAAGGCCAGAGTGGGTTATGGAAAATCGCCTCTCCGTGTGGAGTTGCTTTACACAAAGTAAAGCTGACCGCTGCCGTTTCCCCTCTTCGTCCAGCACGCCCCGCACGCTGTAAAAAATTAGCGGGGTGAGGTGGTACATTATTCATCGCAACAGCACTCAAACCACCAATGTCCACCCCCATTTCCATGGTTGTAGAGCAACTCAGAAGATTGATTTTACCTTCTTTGAAACTATCGGTACGTCGGGTCAAATCATTGCCTGAAATTTGCGCCGAATGCTCTGCTGCTCGCCAGTAGCGACTAAATTTAACAATACGATCATTTACATCAGACCAAATGCCTAGCTGTCTCAACTTGATTATGTCGGGATTATTTTCAAGCCAGTCGTTGATGGATGCCACATCATTCGGGAATGCAGAGGGAACAATAGGAATAGTGACTTTCTGACAGATAACTAATTCTGCATCTTTGGGATTAAATGGCAAGTAAGGTGTAATGCCACGAAAGGCCACCGGGAGTACGCGGCGGGTTACGGGACATAACCAAGCCTCGTTGACTTGGGATAGTTCGGCTTGTTCATCAAGGTCTAGATAATAACCATCAGCAGATTTGCTCAATATAACAAAGATGCCATTCCAGATGTCTGATAGCATTTCATCCAGTCGTGCGACATGCTCTTTCTGTTCAAAGTCCAGTTTGAAAGCATAGGCCAGCAACCTTGCCAAACGGTTTCTATAGAATAAAATCTGCTTACTAGATGGCCAATAACGCTGAATTTTAGGAGATTTTCTTTGTTCGCCCGGTTTAAGAATAAACATTGGACGAGCAGGATAACCTAGCCAGCGGGCATATTCACGTGTGACATTAATCGTAGAACCACCAGTTCTTAATAAATAATCAACTGCCACCTGTAACAATGTTTGCCATTCTGCCTTATTGACATTTAGACTTTTGAAAAGTGTACTAGGCTCTGATTTGAATAGTTTGGGATAGATCAACTGAGTTAGTCCCAGTCCTTCTAGCGACAGTTGCCGCTTAGGCCGCGCAAAAAACTCCCGTAACAAGCATAATCTTGCATATTCCCTATCCTTGGAAAATTGTTCAAAAGTCAGTTTTTTAAGATCACTTAGCAACCAACGATCAACATCGTCAGTTAGCAGTAATTTTTCCTCCATTTTTTGCCATGCTAGTTGCCCCAATGAGTTCTTGTTAAGAGCCTCATATTTTGATTTTTCTGCTTCTAGTGTGGGTTTTAGAATTGGACTTGATTTTACAATTTTCTCCAATTCTTCTATTCGCTTCAGTAAGTCATCTTTATCAGAAGCAGATGCCGTAGTTGTATTCGCACTATCAGCCAAATAATGATAAATGAGACTCCGTACATAATCCCGTTCGCTATCCTGCTGCAATTTGGCTGCAAAACGGGCTGTACCTTGGCGACTATCGGTAAAAGTAATCAACCTCCTGCCATCTAGCGGGCGTGGCTCACTACCTTTCATCGGAGAGAGCGGTTCAAGCAATGTTGGAATCGCTGTACTTAACATAAATGGCGCACCAACTCGAACGGAGCGACATAATGGGGTATCGTGAAGTTCTTTTTTGGCATGACAAAAAGGGCATTCATTATCATCATCAGTCAAATAGACGGTGAATTTTTTAATATCTGTCCCATCCACCTGACCTGCCGAGGATAACGATATGGTTCTTATTGATGACGTACTACTTGTTGATAGCGCACTGCTGGTCAGCAAACGTTTTAGTTGAGCCGAATGCCTAGGTGATGTTGAAGCTAGCTCAGTATCTTCATCTTCCGGGACTTCTAATTCTTGTTGAAATTCATCTTCATCCTGAAAGGATTGGCGAGGCCGCAACCATTCTTTACCATCTTCATGCTTTTCATCGGCTGCCAAGTATTCGGAACCACATTCACCACATTGCACCAGTTCAAAAACAGGACTTTCGCAGTGAGGGCAGTGTTGCCTACGCTCCAAAAAGATTGCCCCAAATGACCACTTATCACTGTCCAACTGTGTACCTGAGCGACCTTGGCAATGATTGTTAGAGCAAGCCCAAATGCCATTCAACGTGCGCTGGAAGAAATGTCCCCGCAACGGTAAAAATGGGGTGGATTCTGTGTCGATTTTTTTATTGGCCTGAGTGCAACAGTCGATTAATGCCAGTGTCGTGCGCCAATCATTTTCGGCGGGGCTGTTACCGTACAAGGATTCCGTCAAGGTACTTAGCTTGTTAGCCCCGCCTATCAACTGGGTACGTAATTTACGAGTAACGGGGTCTTTTGCTAAAGCATCAAATTTGTCAGCAGCCGACATCTCCCAGAGTTTTTGCAAAGAAGGACGCTGTTCCTTCTGATTCAGTAGATTGTCAGGCAGTTCTGGCACTTCACGCTCACCAGTGACTACTGAGATTTGGGAGACTGAGGCTCCAGCAATATCAGCTAGGAATTTGGCAAGGTGTTGTTTGGATGCCTCGCTGTTATCGCCCAAGGTTGCAGAAGTTGCAACAAAATGTACATCGGTCGGTTTGCATCCAAAGGCATGAAGAACACGGCGTAATAACAAGGTCAACTCTGCGGCCTGAGAACCTAGATACGTGTGAGCTTCGTCAATAACAATCCAGCGCAGTTTACCTTGTGATTGTTCGATGATAAGTCGATCTTTATCCCGAACTAACATGTATTCCAGCATAGTGGTGTTTGTTACCAGAATAGGTGGCGGGTTGTTGCGCAAGGTGTCACGGGTGGCAACCTCGCATTTCCAGTCATTCTTTTTGTTATTTTCTGGTGTATCGCCGTTGTAGAGGCAAAATCTCAGCTTACCACCGAAGGGTTCTGACCATGCCACCAAGCGGTCTTTTTGGCTTTTGATGAGCGCATTCAGTGGGTAGAGGAACAACGCCCGAATCCCTGTCAAAGAGGCGTTTTTCTTTTGCTCGACTTCATTCACCAAGTCGTTGAGGATTGGCACAAGAAAGCATTCCGTTTTACCTGAGCCTGTTCCGCTGCTCACTAAAACGGAACGTCGTGGGTTTTCCTGTAGCAAATTGCTCCACGCCTCCAACTGGTGTTGGTAAGGATGCCTTTCCAGCGGGAAAGCGTAGTCTTCCGTTGTATGCTTCTTTTCTGGTTTGTCCAGTGCTGCCAATAATTGGGAATTAAGCAGTGTTCCTCCCAAGTCCCGCATTTGTTGTGCGGATTGTTTCCAACCAAAAGTGGCTTCAAACACTGGATCGGCTAGCAAAGCACCTGCCATACCCGGCTTCTGCCTGAATTGTTCATCAAGGTAGTTACGTAGGGCATCGTTACGGAATCCGGTCAAACCCAAAACAGAGCGGCTAGCCCGGTTGGTCAATTGCTCTGCCAAAGTGGCATAGAAAAGTTTGGGGGTAGTCACTCAACGCTTCTCCTTTAGATAGTTAGCCAATCCTAGTGCCATGGCAATGCGGTAAGTTTCAAAGAACCATTCTGGATCAAAGGCACGTATAAGCCTTAGTTCGTAAACCAATAGAGAGGACGGTTCAATTCCATTGAGGCAGATGTATGCCGCCACGAAGGGGGCGCAACGGACTGGGCGCAAATGATTGTTTAGGCGCTGGTAGCGATGAAATTCTTCTAAATGGTTAACCAATTTCATCACTTCGTTACTGACAGGCCATTGCTCATCAGCATTGTGTCGTCCCTGCAAGCCTTCTTCGTTTTGCCTAATGATCTCTTTTAGCTGGACATCACCCCTTAACCTTGCCTGCCAAAGCAAGCTAGTTCCATTGACGGGGGCTTTAGGAAATAACTGTTCCTGAAGCCAGTCACCCAAAGGTAGCCATGACGGACGCTGTTCGGTCATCTGCCGATAGAACTGCTTGAAGCTATCCTCAACCGTTTGTTCACCCCAATCAAATGCCGCCAACGAATTTCGCAGCGAGCTGTAGTACAAATGGGCTGTGTCTGCCCATGTCTTTGCTGAAATTAAGCTCCATGAGAAAGGCATTTGCTCTGACAGTGACCAAATTCTATTAAAGTCATCCTCATTGGATTTCAGTAGCAATAAAACCAAGGTTGCGGGATGCTCCACCAAATGGGTCAATACATCCAACGTACTAGGTGGAAATTCGCTGGAAAGCCCTATATAGATGGTGATCAATTCCCAGTCTGGATGTTCAGGATTGCCGCCCAAAGCCTGCATTAAATTATGGAGGTGTTGTTTACGCTGTTGTTCATCCACAATTTTAATAATTGCCTCAAGGGATGGTGCATCTTCCTCCGCAGCAATATCTGTTCCTTCCTCAACATTTCTGGCAGTCCACAGCAACGGACGAAACCGTGCCCAATTGCCATCCCTTCCGATAATCCACCAAGGCCCAGGCGACAAATCGGAAGGAATCCCCCAAACTGCATCATTTCCTTCAATAGTTGTGAGAGAAATGGGTTCACTGCCGGGATTCCACAAGGGAATCATTTCCATGCGGATGCGGGATTGCCAACCATCACCCAGCCGTTGCAGAGATTTATCGCTGATGCTTACAAGACATTGCTTCCGGTCTGGCTGCATCGCCACATCAAAGCGGGCTACGACGACGGTTGCAAGGCAACTTCCACCCGACATGACCTGAATTTTTACTGATATATCTTTCGTATGAGTGCTTGCCAGCAATGAGGTAAGCCTGTCACGTTCACTATCCAGCAAAAATTGTAAACTGCCGCGTTGCAGTGGTGGCAACTTTTGTTTGAACCCAAGGGTGCTGCCTTCCAAAGCAACATCCAAGGCAAATCTGCCGCTATCAGTTTGGTCTTGAATGAGCAATTGCAGACCACCCAAACGCCCCAATGGCACTACGGAATGGTCAGGCAGGATTTTGCCGTCAAACGTAAATACTGCACCACGCTGTGGATAGGGCAACATCATTTCAAATGGTTCCGCCCCCGACCACGCCAAACGCAAACGGATAGGTTCAAGGCTGGCATCGTGGATGAAAGGACAAGACAACTGGATGCCATCACCCATAGGCTGGACTTCTATAACAGGCTTGGCTGGACTTAAAACATGGGCATGATCAACACTGCGAAGCCGATAGCTGCCTGCGGCAAGATTCGATCCTACTGTGCGTGTGATATGGAACGCACGAGGCACAATGTCTGCTTGCCGCCGGAGGCGCTCCGCGCCTGATTCATCTATAAAGCGAAGCCAAACCCTACCACAGCAACCTGCCTCACCCGTGCGCCACGTACCAGCCTCATAAAAAGGACGCCATTGCACTTTGCCTTTGGGTTCGTATATCGGTTGTGTTTGTGTGGTTGCTTTGATGCGGGGAAGCCCTTGGAATATAAGCTGCTCATTCAATGCTTCAAAGACTGTATTGCCGTCCAGCCTGTAACTCTCATCCGAGTCTGTTTCAGCTCGGCAACGGACAAAATAACTATCACCTGTTGACGAATGGAACCTGGCTTCACCTGTCACTCTGTATAAAGTACGTCCAATTGACGGGATGGAACCAACTATCAAGGCTTCCCCGCCATTTACCACTGCCGGGGAAAAACCGCCAGTCACAGCCACCAAGGCAATTTCCTGCTTGGTTTTGGCGGAACCTTCGGTCAGCCATTCCCATTTGCCGTCGGTTTCCCCACCAACAAATACCCACGGCAGATCTCCCCACGGCTCATCATTATGGACAGGAACTGAATAACTGACATTCGCAGCACTTAACAGAATCTTGTGGGGTAAACCAACCCGACCACTATCCAACCTGACAGTCCCGGCACGGTGTAACCACTCACGGCGATAAAAGTTACGTTCATGTTGTTGGTGCAAGGTCAGTAATGCCACTGTGTCACTGCCTTCTGGCGTTTGTAGCACCATCCTGAAACGTGGTGCAGATGATGATTCCGTAGATGCCAACAAAGAAGCCATCTGTTCATCACTCAGCCTTTCGGGAAAATCCAGCAGCTTCCACACCTGCCAACCCTGTAAGGATTCCTGTAAGCAACCCCGCCACAACACACGGGCAGTAGCATTCCTGACAAGCTCACCAGACTGGCGGACTAACCCGGTCAGCAGGACTTTGGCAGCGTCATTCTCCAAACTGAGCGGTAGTTGTTTACGCCATTCTCCATTCAAGTGGTCTAACGCTACAATGGGGTCAGGTGCATCACCCACCCGTTGTTGTAAGGCTGTCACTTGGGCAATCAATTCACCTGCCAACCGGAACACAACATCCTGCCGCAAACTGCTCGGCAGCAAGAACGAACGCTGATTGGCAATCTGTTCTGCCACATCCACCCCGCCAAACCTTCGCGCATGATACTGCTCCAGCACGGAACGGAAAAACTGGGTTAGGTTGGCGTTCTGTTTGTGCAGCAAGTTAAGGGGCAAACCACCTTCACAGGCAATGGTGACAAGGAAGGCTCGATTGCCCTTGCCCTCTTGATAGCGTATTAATGGCCTTTTCCATGTTTTCAGCCCCTGTTCTACCCAAATTCTCGCCCAAGTATCCATGTTGCGGTCACAGTGACGGGAATCAATGTCAAGAGGGGTGAATACCGTTTCCCAAGTCCACGCCCCGTCAGTATGCTTTCGACGAAAAGTTTCGGCTGCATATAGGCAAAACAGGGCAGCAAATGATTGGAGTTTTGAATTATTGTTCCTGCAAGTAGGCAAAATTTCTTGCTGGATTAGCGTGGTTAGTTCGTTATATTTCTTGTCAGAGCACTGGTAAGCATACAGTGGTCGCCCATCAGGTTGAGTTGCACGCACCCGTAGAAGAAACCTTGCCAACCATCCTTGCCTATCCATAAAAGCACCACTTATATCCACGACAAACATGCTTATTGTAAGTTTTTTAGATCAAAAAAACGACTGCATTCCTCACCCCTTCACACACACCACCTGCTTCAACGTATGCAGCACCTCCACCAAATCACTCTGCGCCGCCATCACTTTATCAATCGGCTTGTAAGCCGATGGCGTTTCATCAATCACCGCTTCATCCACGCGGCATTCCACCCCGGCAACGGCGAGCTTATGCTCATCCAGCGACACGCGGCGTTTGGCCTCAGTACGTGACATCACGCGCCCCGCGCCGTGGCTGCAACTGCAAAAACTTTCGGCATTACCCAGCCCGCGCACGATGAACGATTTCGCCCCCATGCTGCCCGGAATAATCCCAAGCTGACCTTGTTGCGCACTCACCGCGCCTTTGCGCGTCACCCACACATCCTTGCCGTAATGGTGTTCGCGGCTGATGTAGTTGTGGTGGCAATTCACCGCCTCCACGTCCGCCGTGAACGGGGTCGGCAACACCTCGCGGATCGCCTGCAAAGTACGCGCCATCATCAGCTCGCGGTTGGCTTGCGCGAAATCCTGCGCCCACGCCACTGCCTCTACGTAGTCGCGGAAATGCGGGCTACCTTCGGGGATGTACGCCAAATCCTTATCCGGCAGGTTGATGAAATAGCGTTCCATGTCCTTTTTCGCCTGCTCGATAAAGTGCGTACCGATGGCATTGCCGACCCCGCGTGACCCGCTGTGCAACATCACCCACACGGTTTGGGTTTCATCCAGACACACCTCGATGAAATGGTTGCCCGTCCCCAGCGTCCCCAAGTGCTTCAGGTTATTGGTGTTTTTCAGGAACGGATGTTTCTCGCACAAGCGCTGGAAACCCGCGCTCAAACCCAGCCATTTTTCCAGCACATCGTCCGGCGGATCACCCCAACTGCCGGTATCGCGCTGACCGCGAGTCGCCACGCGCCCATGCGGAACCACTTGCTCAATCTTGCTGCGCATTGCCTCCAAGGAATCGGGCAAATCGGCGGCGGTCAGGGTGGTTTTCGCCGCCATCATCCCGCAGCCCAAATCCACCCCCACCGCCGCCGGAATAATCGCCCCCACGGTTGGAATCACGCTGCCAATCGTCGCACCTTTGCCCAGATGCACATCCGGCATCGCCGCCACCCACTGGTGAATAAACGGCATCTTGGCAATGTTCAGCAATTGTTTTTTGGAGTTGTCGTCGAAAGGCACGCCTTTTGTCCACGCCTTAACAGGCGCGTGACCAGCTTCATGGAGGACTTCGTAGGAAGTAGCGGTAGTGCTCATGGTGTGTTCCTTGCTTGTCGTTAGTGATGCTTAATATATTGCAAGGGGTGTGCCAGCGTTATCTGTCACCAGCTATCTAACTGATAGATAACAAATAAAACTTGGTTTTTCCGAATATCGCAGAACGTACCTTTCAGACATTACTATCCCTAAAGATAATAATCTATCCTAACGTAATACATATTGCTTTATCTCCACCAGACCGCTCTGCGCCGCCATCACCTTGTCGATAGGCGTAAAGATAACGGCAAGGTGAGGGCCTTGCCGTTAAGGGTATACTGGCGCTGGCTTCGACTTATCCACAGGGGATGCGGGATGTCACCGAAACCAGCGACCAGTATCAGGTGGTCAGGTGCAGGCGCTTACCGCGCGTCACGCACCAGACGGACATACTTGCCCCCCGCCAGCAGACTCTGGAACGGGCGACCATTGCTGAAGTCCACACTCCAGGCGTTGGCACCAGACTGCTCCATCGTCCAGACGCTGAGGGCAGGTGTATTGGGGAAGATATTCAGGTTGATGGAAGGGTTGCTGCACGTCTTTTCAATCAGGCTGCCAAGCTCATTTACAGTAGGAAGCCGCCAGCCGTCCTGGGCTGCAAAACGCTGAGCACTAACCAGTTGCGCCTGTTGTGCGGCGGATTCCCACGACATCTGGCTCGGTCTGCCATAGCAGGCAATCGCCTGTTGGCCTTCGAGACATTTTTTCCACATGAGACCCGTTTGGGTGTCGCTGACAGTACCATTGCGATGATCAACAAAACGCTGATCAGGCGTGGTTGCAGGTTGATTGAGCTGGCAGTCTTGCGCAAATGTCAGTGCTGTCCAGAGGAGAAAGCCCCCACCAACACTGGAAGTCAGTGTTGTTTTTTTCATATTCATCGTTGTTATTACCAGGCAAGTCTTGAGATTATCTTGTTGTTACCGCCCCAAACCCTTGGTGCTCATCGTGGGTCGCAATTGATTAACCGAAGGTTCATATCAATAAAATGAATTTATCATTATCTTTTTGGGTCGGTAAGTAACATGACTTATATATTTTTTAATTATTTGTGCTTGTTTTTTAAGGGTTAACCCTAATGCAACGAGGTATACATGACGCTGAACAAACAGGAACGCTGGGCATTGGCAGTTGGCATGTTGGGTCTGATCTCAACCTTTGGCATTGCACGTTTCATATACACCCCCCTGTTGCCGCTGATGCAGACCCAGCTTGGGTTTGGTGAGGATTGGGCCGGTTTGCTGGCATCCGCCAATTACGTGGGCTATTTGTGCGGCGCACTAATTGCCATGTTCATTCACACCATTGATACCAAGCGCAGACTGTTCCGGTTGGCGATATTACTCGCAGCTTTGAGCAATATCGGTATGGGTATCAGCCTGCATGATACCACGCAATTATTTCTGCGTTTTTTCAGTGGTCTGGCAAGTGCAGGGGGCATGGTAATCGGTTCCGGGCTGATGATGCTGGCAATTAACCCACGCCACAGTTCCACTGCGCTGAGCATCCATTTTGCGGGGATCGGGCTGGGCATTGTGCTGGGAGCCTTGTGGGTACTGGGCTTGCAGCACTTTCAGAGCTGGCAGGGTCTGTGGATCAGCAGTGGCATCCTGATCCTGTTGCTGGGTTTGCCGGGCTTGCTGTTTTCACCGTGGCAACTGCATCCGCACAAGCAAGTAGCGATTGACACTGCCGTACCGCACAAGGCTTTCAAGTGGTTGATCAGCCTGATTGCGCTGGCGTATTTTTGTGAGGGTGTCGGTTATGTCATCAGCGCCACTTTTCTGGTGTCTATCCTGCACAAGGGAACACTGCTTCCACATCTGGGGGATTACGCCTGGGTAGTGGTCGGGTTGGCGGCAGCCCCTTCCTGCTGGTTATGGGCGCAACTGGCGCAGCGGATCGGAGAATTCCGCGCCCTGACCCTTGCCTATCTGGTACAGGCAGTAGGTGTTGTCCTGCCGGTGATCAGCACCTCGGAAGTAGCTGCCATGCTGGGGGCATTACTGTTTGGCGGAACATTCATGGGGATTGTGTCGATGGTTCTGATGTATGGCGGTAAACTGGGAGGTTCCCGACCTACCCGCCTGATGGGTTTGCTGACCGCCTGTTTCGGGGTGGCGCAAATCATCGGCCCGGCGGTAGCGGGCTGGATGGCGGAACAACAGGGCAATTTCAACCTGCCCCTCATGCTGGCGTCAGCTATCACGGTGACTGGCGGAATCCTGATGTGGGTGGCACATTATGTGGCGAAACAAGGGATGGAGGCTTGAATGCAGACACTTTGCCTGGAATGGGGTGCATGGCTTACACAAACCGGCTTGTTGCAAGCTCCCGGCCTGTTCATGACCGGCACGGATACCGGCGTTGGCAAAACCTGGGTGGGAATCCGCCTGATCCAGGTCTTGCGTCAACACGGGCTGGAAATAGCGCCGCGTAAACCTGCCGAATCCGGCTGGGCAGAAGACGTTACCCAAACCGACACCTGGCAACTGGCGCAAGCAGCCGGTGCTGACCCGCAACAGGTATGCGCTAACCGCTTGCAGGCAGCGCTTGCCCCGCCACGTGCTGCCCGACTGGCAGGCAAGACCCTGACGCTGGGCGGTCTGGCAGCAGCCTGTCTTGCCCATGTGCAAGCAGGGCAATTTCTGTTCGTGGAAGGCGCAGGGGGTTTCTATTCACCGCTGGCAGAAGACGGGCTGAATGCCGATCTGGCGGAATGGCTGGGCTTGCCAGTGATACTGGTAACAGAAGACAGAGTAGGTTGCCTCAACCATGTATTACTCACCATTGAGGCAGCCCAGCGGCGCAACCTGACAGTGGCAGGCATCATCCTTAACCGCCAGCAAGCCAGCGTACCTGCTGGCATGGATAACCTTGCCGACTTGCGGGAACGATGCAGTATTCCCCTGTTGCAGCTTTAAGCCGCCACCGCTTCGGCAACCGCCGCTGTTTCGGTAATCGGTGGCATTTCCTGAGCGATTTGCAGGTTATCACCTGCACCAAAATTGATTTGCCATTCCAGGTCATTGCGTGAACTGGCGTATTCCAGCGCAATGGCACGGCTGATCCTGTTGTCAGTATAGAGCTGGTAAAGCGCCTGATCGAACGTTTGCATCCCGTCACTAACCCCTTTGACGACCACATCCTTGAGGTCGCTGAACTGCCCCTTGCGGATCAGTTCCGACACATACGGGGTGTTGATCAGCACTTCGGCAGCCAGATGCAAGCCATCCTGTTCATCAGGGATCAGCCGTTGGGCAACGATACCGCGCAGGTTGAGGGACAAATCCATCAGGATGCGGTTTTTGTCCTCATTCGGGAACAGGTAGAGGATACGTTCCAGCGCTTGGATAACGTTGGTGGCGTGCAGGGTCGAGAGCACCAGATGCCCGGTGTCGGCAAAGCCCAGTGCCGCATTCATGGTTTCGGTATCGCGGATTTCCCCGACCATGATCATGTCAGGGGCTTCGCGCATGGCTTCGCGCATGGCATTGGCGTAACTCAAGGTATCGAAGCCGATTTCACGCTGCCCGACGATGGATTGCCCGTGGCGGAAGGTGTATTCGATCGGGTCTTCAATGGTGAGGATATGCCCGCAATGGCGTTCGTTGCGGAATTGGATCAGGGACGCCATCGAGGTGGATTTGCCCGAGCCGGTAGAACCCACAAACAGCAGCAAGCCTTCCTTGCGCATCACCAGATCCTTGAGCACTTCCGGCAGGTTCAGCTCATGCGGGGCGCGGATGTCGGAACGGATATGGCGGATCACCATCGACACTTCCCCGCGCTGAAAATAGAAATTCATGCGGAAGCGCCCCACGCCTTTCAGGGAAAATCCCTTGTTCAGTTCACGGTTGGCGAAAAAGGCTTCGATTTCCGAGCGCGTCAGAATCTCTTCAGCAAGCTGGCGGATATTGCCCGGCTTCATCGGCTCGCGGCTGATGCGACGCAATTGCCCGCGTACCTTGATGGAAGCGTGCGCCCCAGTCGTCAGATACAGGTCGGATGCCCCCTGTTTCACCATCATGTGCAGCAGCGGGGTAATGCGCAGGTCTGCTTCGGTCAGTGCCGTCATTTACCATTCTCCATCGGTTCGATTGCCATGTTGTCCAACCCTTTGAAAAAGTCGTTGTCTTTGGCGAAACGGCTTTGCAGCTTGAGTTTGAGGCGCAAATCGTTTTGTGAATCGGCATGGCGCAAGCCTTCGTGTACTGTGATCTGACGGGCTTCGATCAGGTCGAACAGCGCCTGGTCGAATGTCCTCATGCCATGCTCGCGTGATTTGGAGGTCAAATCCTTGATGCCCGGTACATCGCCTTTGAGGATCAGGTCTGCCATCAGCGGGGTGTTGATCATCACTTCCACCGCAGGCAAACGCCCCTCACCCTTGGCCTTGCGCACCAAGCGCTGGGACACCACCGACTTGAGGTTGAGGGATAAATCCATCAGTAACTGGTGGCGGCGCTCTTCCGGGAAAAAGTTGATGATGCGATCCAGCGCCTGGTTGGTGCTGTTGGCGTGTAAGGTCGACAGGCACAAATGCCCGGTTTCCGCATAGGCAATCGCGTAATCCATCGCGGCGCGGTCGCGGATTTCCCCCAGCAGGATCACGTCGGGTGCTTGCCGCAGGGTATTTTTCATGGCGATTTCATAACTGGCGGTATCCACACCGATTTCTCGCTGGGTAATCAGGCAGCCCTTGTGCTGGTGGACAAATTCAATCGGGTCTTCGATGGTGACAATATGCCCTTTGGAATGCTGGTTGCGGTAATCCACCATCGACGCCAGTGTGGTGGATTTGCCCGAGCCGGTTGCCCCGACAATGATCACCAACCCACGCTTGGTCATGGCAATGTCCCGCAAGATCGGCGGCAGATACAGGCTTTTGAAATCGGGAATCTCGGTCGGAATATGGCGCAGCACCATGCCCGAACAACCGCGCTGGGTAAAGGCATTCACCCGGAATCGTGCCTTGCCCGGCAAACTGATGGAAAAGTTGCATTCCATGTCCTCCTCAAACTGCCTCAACTGGCGGTCGTTCATGATGGAACGTACCAGCATCCGCGCGTTGATTTCGTTGAGGGGTTGGGTGGTTAATGGCACGACTTCGCTGTCAACCTTGGCGGAAGGGGCAGCATCAGCGGTGATGTACAGGTCGGATGCTTTCTTTTCCAACATGGTCGCCAGCAGTTTGTGGACATAGCTGACGGCAGAATCACGATCCATGGGTCACCTTCCTGTTAAATGGAATCCGGGTTATCGGCTTTGCGGCGGGCATCATTGCGGTCGACCAGCCCTTTCACCACCAGTGTTTTCAGTGACTGGTCGAGGGTCATCATGCCTTCCGTCTGCCCGGTCTGCATGGCGGAACGCATCTGTGCAATCTTGTTTTCGCGGATCAGGTTGCGGATAGCGCGGGTTCCAATCAGGATTTCGTGCGCGGCGACCCGTCCGCCGCCTTTCTTTTTCAGCAGGGTCTGGGAAATGACCGCCTGCAACGATTCGGACAGCATCGCCCGCACCATTTCCTTTTCCGCTGCCGGGAACACGTCGACGATACGGTCGATGGTTTTCGGGGCGGAAGTGGTGTGCAGCGTGCCAAACACCAGATGCCCGGTTTCAGCCGCCGTCAGGGCGAGACGGATAGTTTCCAGGTCACGCATTTCCCCAACCAGAATGGTATCCGGGTCTTCACGCAGGGCGGAACGCAACGCAGCCTCAAACCCTCGGGTATCCCGGTGGACTTCACGTTGGTTGACCAGGCTTTTCTTGCTTTGGTGGACGAATTCGATCGGGTCTTCGATGGTGAGGATATGCCCGTAATCGGTGTCATTCTTGTAGTCGATCATCGCCGCCAGTGTGGTGGATTTGCCGGAGCCAGTCGGCCCTGTCACCAACACCAGCCCGCGTGGCTGTTCGGCAATCTGGCGGAAAATATTGGGGGCATTGAGCTGTTCCAGCGTCAACACCTTGCTGGGAATGGTACGGAACACCGCACCCGCACCCCGGTTCTGGTTGAAAGCATTCACACGAAACCGCGCCACACCGGGGATTTCAAACGAAAAGTCGCATTCCCAGTATTCCTCATACTGCTTGCGCTGGTAGTCGTTCATGATGTCGTAAACCAGTGCGTGAACCTGTTTGTGTTCCAGCACCGGCAGGTTGATCTTGCGCATTTCGCCATCCACCCGGATCATCGGCGGCATCCCGCCCGACAGATGCAGGTCGGAAGCATTGTTTTTCACGCCAAAGGCCAGCAGTTGGGTAATGTCCATTGTCGGTTGTTCGCGTTTAGGGGTTATAATTTTTGTATTACCCGGAAAATTAGCACACACCATGACAATCCGTGAAAATCTCCTGACAATCGGTGAACGTATCCGCACTGCCGAGCAACGTTTCCAGCGTCCCGCAGGCAGTGTGCAACTGCTGGCTGTCAGCAAGATGCATCCTGCCAGTGCCATCCGTCAGGCTCTGGCTGGCGGGCAGATTTTATTCGGCGAAAATTACGTGCAGGAAATGGTGGAAAAAGCCCACGAACTGCTGGGGTATGGCATCGAATGGCATTTCATCGGCCCGATCCAGTCCAACAAAACCCGCCAGATTGCAGCTACTGCCCGCTGGGTACATTCGGTTGACCGTTTCAAAATCGCCCAGCGCCTCAGCGAACAAAAACCTGACAATACTCCCGACATCAACCTGTGTTTGCAGGTCAACATCAGCAACGAAAACAACAAGTCCGGCGTTGCCCCACACGAATTGGCGGAACTGGCAGAACAAGTGGCGGCATTGCCGGGGCTGCGCTTGCGCGGGCTGATGGCAATTCCTGCCCCGGAGCACGACTTTGGGCGGCAACGTGCCGTGTTTGCCCAGGTCAGGGAATTGCAGGAACAACTGATTACACAAGGCTTTGCGCTGGATACGCTGTCAATGGGCATGACCGATGATATGGAAGCAGCGATAGCGGAAGGGGCAACACTGGTGAGGATTGGTACGGCGATTTTTGGGACGCGGCATTGAGTACAACTTTTACTGCTGGAGTTCACGACCATATTGCATACTTGTGATAAATTCAGATTACATTTGATACAGGTAATCGTTTATGCCCATACTCAGTTTTATTTCCGATGAAGTTCTAACCAATGCCGTCAAAAACCTGCTGGATGTAGCGGTTGATGCACGCAAGAAAGCGGATAAAGGCTTCAACCGCAATGTCATTGACCCATTCGCGGTACTGTTTGAAATGTCAGGGTTCCAAGTAGACGAACAAGCATGGCTGGTAGGTGAGAAAAACCGGCAAGCCCAGAAAACGCTGCAAAATCATGTTGGTACTTTCCATCAAACCATTATTGGCAATATTTCCGGCTGGGAGGATTTAGGTACGGGTGGAGTAGTGGATGTCGTTTGTCCTGACAGAAAAATCATTGCCGAAATCAAAAACAAGCACAACACCGTTAAAGGTTCGGATAAAGTCAAAGTTTACGATCTGATGGAGCGGTCAGTCATGACCAAAGGCCATCAATACAAAGGGTTTACAGGTTATTACGTTGAAGTTATCCCCAAATCAACCGCCCGTTATGACAAACCTTTCACGCCGCCCGACAACCAGACCGGACAGCCTCGCGCTGCAAATGAACTGATTCGCCAGATTGATGGCTACAAATTCTATGCGTTGGCAACAGGTGTGCCTGACGCCTTGGGTCAGTTGTTTGCTGCATTGCCTGATGTGATAGAAAACTGTTCGGCATACCGCTTCACTGACCGGACATTTGCCTCGAAGTTCTTTCAGAAGGCATTTGGCTGACCAGTTGTCTTCCCACTCTCCCAACACTCCCTCTGTGCCTGACTATGGGGAGCAACTTCGTGCGCGAACAGATTTCCTTGTCGATATGCTCAACCATGCAGATCCTTCTGTCAGCGTAAACCAGCACCTTTTACCTGTGTTATAGCCAAACTTGCCCTATCTTACCTATAATCAGTAACCATGTGTAAGGTTATAGAAGGTTATATATGTACTCTGTTGCCCAAGTTGCCGATATGCTGGGTGTATCCAAAGAAACGCTACGTCGCTGGGACAACAGTGGGAAGCTGCGCCCAACCCGCAACCCCATGAACAACTATCGCTATTACCAGAAAGAGCAACTGCGACAGTTTGAGGAACTGCACTTCATCTTCGATGATTCCAACCGCCCCCATATCACCCCTGACCACACTTACAAAACCATCGAACTGTTCGCAGGTGCGGGTGGCTTGGCTATCGGGCTGGAAAAAGCAGGGCTGGAAACGGTGCTGCTCAACGAGATTGACAAGGATGCCTGCGCCACCCTAAAAGCCAACCGCCCCCACTGGAATGTGCAATGTGGTGATATTGGCAAGCTGGACTTCACTCCATACCATGACCAAATTGATGTGGTGACAGGTGGTTTTCCTTGTCAGGCATTCAGTTATGCAGGCAAAAAAATGGGCTTTGAAGATGCCCGTGGCACACTGTTTTTCGAGTTCGCCCGCGCTGTCAAGGAAACCAACCCCAAGCTGTTCATGGCAGAAAACGTGCGCGGATTACTCAATCATGACGACGGCAAAACGCTGGAAAATATCCGTTCCGTCATCGACGAATTAGGCTACACACTGATTGAGCCACACCTGATGAAAGCTATTTTCTACCGCGTACCACAAAAACGTGAACGCCTGCTGCTGGTTGGCATCCGCAATGATCTTGCCGAAAAAGTGCAATTCCGCTGGCCTCGTCCCTACCAGAAAATCTACACACTGCAAGATGCCCTGAAAGCTGGTGAACTGTTCCCCTGCGATGCGCCTGTTTCAGCCGGGCAAACCTACCCTGCCAAAAAAGCTGCTGTCATGGCACAAGTGCCGCCCGGTGGCTACTGGCGCGACCTACCGGAAGATGTGCAAAAGGCTTACATGCTGCAAAGTTTCTATTTGGGCGGCGGCAAAACCGGGATGGCACGGCGGATGCATTGGGACGAACCCTGCCTAACCCTGACCTGCGCACCCGCACAAAAACAGACCGAACGCTGCCACCCGGAAGAAACCCGCCCGTTCACTGTGCGCGAATATGCCCGTATCCAGACCTTCCCGGATGACTGGCAATTCAAAGGCGCATTGACTTCGCAATACAAACAGATTGGTAATGCTGTGCCTGCCAACATGGCCTATGAACTGGGTTTGTCAGTGGTGGATTTTCTGAACCGACTGTGTAGCGGAAATGAAGTGTTACCGGCTGGAATGCCAGTGCAACAAACATTCAAGTTTGCCTGACATCAGCAAGTAACGAACAAAAAACGAATAATGGATTGTCAAAGGGAAACTATAATCATAAAATGCAAAAAAGTTTCCCGTGGAGAGTCTCATGTACGATACAAGGAAGTCTGCTGTTTTAAGGTGTCTTGAAGAAGCAGAACAGTATTTCACGCATTCCGAGATAGCCAAGGAACTGGGTGTGAACCCCAGCACGATTGGGCGCTGGGCAAAGGGTGAAACAGAACCCAAACCTTATGTTTTGCACGGCCTGCAACAGATGCTGATGCCGTTTGGCAAACAGGCTGGGCAAGGAGATTTCACCTTCATTGACCTGTTTGCCGGGATTGGCGGCATCCGCAAGGCATTTGAACTGAATGGTGGGCGCTGCGTGTTCACCAGTGAATGGGATGCTTATGCCCAGCGTACCTATCATGCCAATTTTGCCGACGGGCAACACATCGCCGGGGATATTACCGCTGTCTCGGCTGACGACATTCCGGCACATGATGTTTTGCTTGCTGGTTTCCCCTGCCAGCCATTTTCAATTGCGGGTGTTTCCAAGAAAAATGCCCTCGGACGAGCGCACGGTTTCGAGGACGAAACGCAGGGAACGCTGTTTTTCGACGTGGCACGCATCATCAAGGCTAAACGCCCCGGTGCATTCTTGCTGGAAAACGTCAAGAACCTGCAATCGCATGACAAGGGGCAGACCTTTCGGGTGATCCTGCATACATTGCGCGAGGAACTGGGTTATCAGGTTCACTGGACAACCATTGACGGGCAGCACTGGACACCCCAGCACCGCGAACGCACGGTCATTGTCGGATTCCGCGAACCCACCGGCTTTAGCTGGGATGCGCTACAACTGCCGGGCAAGGGTCGCATCACGATGGGCAACATCCTGCATCGTGTGGATGGCAGCGAACCCGTGCTGGAACACGATGAAGGCCGCTATTTCGACCACGCCAACCGCAAGGTGCAGGACAAGTACACCTTAACCCCCAACCTGTGGAAATACCTGCAAGACTACGCCGACAAGCACAAGGCCAAAGGCAACGGTTTTGGTTTCGGGCTGGTATATACCGACAGCGTAGCCCGCACGCTTTCCGCACGCTATTACAAGGATGGTTCGGAAATACTGGTCTGGCAGGGCAACGGCAAAAACCCGCGCCGCCTGACTCCGCGAGAGTGTGCGCGGCTGATGGGCTACCCGGACGATTTCCGCATTCCGGTGTCGGATACGCGGGCATACAAGCAGTTCGGCAACTCAGTGGTGATGCCTGTCTTCCTCGAGGTTGCCCGCATCATGAAACCCTGGATAATGCAACAAACCAACAAGCCCCTGATTGCCGATATGTGGACAAATCAGGATGACAATTTCACCTATATTGGAAAGGAAGCAGAATATGTTGTCAGCAGAGATGATTCCCGAATTTACGGCTAAAACAGCAACCGGTGTACGGGCATGGTGGGATGCCATGCTGGAGCTGGGGTTCTACATTCACCCAGAAGATAATCCGGCAGATCAGGTAGAGGCCGGAACTGGGCAACGGGCGCTGGATGATACGGCCTGCGCCAAGGTTTCAGCCATTTACGAAGACATGTTCAACAGCATTGGCGAATCAGAAACCTATGACATCGGCATAACAGCTTGGTTTAACTATCAGGGATATACATGGGATGAAGACAAGGATGAGTGGGTTCGGCAGCACTGAATGACGGATATTGTTGATCCTGCCACCCGCAGCCGGATGATGTCTGGCATCCGGGGCAAGGATACCAAACCCGAAATGCTGATCCGTAAAGCCCTGCACAAGCGGGGCTTCCGCTACCGGCTTCATGCCAAAGACCTTCCCGGCAAGCCTGATCTGGTTTTCCCGAAGTACAAGGCGGTTGTCTTCATCCACGGCTGTTTCTGGCACGGTCATGAAGGGTGCAAATACTTCAAGGTTCCACAGACCAGAACGGAGTTCTGGCTCAACAAAATTGAGGGAAACCGGTTGCGAGACAAACAAGTTAGGACTCAACTGGAAGAGTCTGGGTGGCGAGTAGGAATTATTTGGGAATGTTCCGTCCGCTATAGACGTTCTGACATCATTAATGTGTTGATTGACTGCCTGTCAGACTGGATTCTCTCTGGAAGATGTTTTATGGAAGTACCTACATCTACAACTTCCTGACATCCAGCCTTCCTGACAGACGCTGATCGGAAAAAATGGCATTCTCAAGATCAGATGGAAAGTCCGCCAAACTACGTAACAAGGCTCTGTCGTTGATATTTTTGACAGTAATGGAATTTCTTGAAACAACCTCCAAAGTTCTTTGTGGCATATAAATGGCAATAAATCCTCGATACAAATATGCTCTTGTCCGTACTTCAGACCATTCGGATGGATCATCAAACAGCCCCCATCCAATAGTCGGAGTAAGCAAGCTGCCTGTACCGCTTGCAAGAAGCCTCTCCTTGGCTTTGAAGCTCTTTACTGAAACCGCAATATCATAGGGATGTCCAGGTAATAGCATGTCCCCCACCCATTCCCAATTTTTGCCAAATGCACGTTGCTGTTCTTCCAGCGAAGATGGAATGCCAAACTTGCACAATTTTTCGCTGATGCTACCTGTTGTTTTTATGTTGATAGGTGTTTCTTGGTTAATTTGCTGTAACTGCAAGATAATATTTTCGATGGCAGCATATTTTTCATGTGGCGGTCTGCCTTGTAAACCAAGTTGATCAAAAACCAGATCAAGAGTTTGATCAGCCTGTGATTGCCCTGCCATGCTTCTTCCTTTTTGTTGCCTCTTCATAGCAGAGTATAAAAGTTAATCGTTTGTTCGTATATGAAATTTCAGGGTTTAAAGCCAAATGCCAGCTAAACAAGTCAGCGATTATTGTGAAGGGGTTGCCGCCAAGTACCTCAGTGCGGTGGATGCCGACCCCAAGCGCTCCAACCAGCATGAGATCGGTGGGCTGCCATCCGTCGGCTTCAAGCAGTATCTGGGTGAACCCGCAAAATTGGAGAAACGGGTGTTCAATGCCCGGATGGTTTACCTGAAAGACGAACATGACACCCCGGAAATGTTTGAGGATGCAGTGACATGGTATGACTGCCGCGAAAACCAGCCTCACCGCAGCCCTGAATACCGCCTTTACTACAAGTCCAACCCGGTGACTGAACTGCTGAATCCGGGTGACTTTTTCCTGATTGCCAAACTGCGGGACAACTCCCTGCTGCTGGCGTTTACCCCGGCAAACAGTAGCCTGGAATTGCAGCTTCGCGCCCTGTTTGGCATTGATAACGTCAGGGAAAAAGGCTTCAATGCCGGTAACATCAGCAAATCCGGGCTGTTGTTACCACTGCGCCTGTTGCTGGAAGATCTGGGGATCGAAGCGTTCCGGGCAGAACCGGATGATGATGAATGGCTGGCAAGGTTGCTGGCAGCGTTTGGGTACAACGGTTTCCCCGCGACTGCCCGGTTTTCTGCGTTTGCCCGCCAGTCACTGGAAAACGAGGTGGATGCGGTTGCAGAAGCTGATGCAACCCTGCTGGCATGGATGGAGCGCGAAGAAAAACTGTTCCGTATTTTTGAGCGTTATTTTGTCCAGCAACGCCTGCGGGAAGGTTTCGGCGAGCATGGCGATGACGTGGATGCTTTCATCGCTTTTTCCCTGAGCGTGCAGAACCGCCGCAAATCACGGGTAGGCCATGCGTTTGAAGGGCATCTGGATACGCTGTTCCGCCTGCATGGTTTGCACTTTGAACAAGGACGCGGCAAAGGGAGGGTGACGGAAAACAACGCAAAACCCGATTTTCTGTTCCCGGACTTCGGCAGTTACCACAACCCGGTTTTCCCGACACAAAACCTGCGTATTCTTGGTGCAAAAACCACCTGCAAAGACCGCTGGCGGCAGGTATTGTCAGAAGCAGCACGGATTTCCGTCAAGCATCTGGTCACGCTTGAACCCGCCATCAGCCTTGCCCAGACCGAGGAAATGCGTTCCCATCAGTTGCAACTGGTTATCCCGCAAGCCATTCACGCAACTTACACACCAGCACAACAAGGGGGGCTGATGACGCTGGATCATTTTATCCGGGAAATTCGTCGCCTTCAGGCTAACTGTTAAGCCGCACCGACGTTAGCAGCACCCTTACGGCTTGGGCAAGCTGGGGAAAGTAAAGGTGGATGGCATCGCTTTGGTAGAACTACCGTACATGTTGTCTTGCAGGTTTTTCTGGGTATCGGTGTTGCTGAGTTCCTTGCTATCGCCGGTTTCCTGCGAACCTTTTTGCAGGTTGAACGTAACCGTTTCGGTATTCTGGATAATATTGCCCTTGGCATCGCTCAACACAGCGAACACGGTGTGTTCCCCCCGCTCAAGTTCGCTCAGCGGAAAGCTCAGGCTAGAACCAGCAGCGGTTTGTTTGCTGTCCACATACAGCGCAACGCTGTCGCCTTCCTTGAGTTTCGGTTTCAGGGCAATGCTGACGGTCAGGTTGCCGTCATTGGCACGGATGGTTTCACCGCTGGCAGGCGATTCGATCCTGAAATCACTGTAGGCAGCGTCATCCTGTTTGGCTGGTTCGGTTTGCGCGGGTTTTTGCGGCACGAAACCATCTGCTACTGTCAGGGTTGGCAGGGTAATGGGCTTGGCCTTGCTTTTGGCGGGCGGCTCATCGCCATACATCACTCGCCCTTCGGCATCTACCCAGCGGTAAATTTCCGCACTGGCAGGCAACATGGCGAAGCCGCATACACATAACAACAGAAATACACCAATACGCATACCGTTTCACGAAGTTGGGTCAATGCCTGCAATTCTACTGAAAAAGGCTGTCTGGTCAGCAAGTTGCAGGACAAGCGGCGGCTATTTGCCGCTTTCCACCAGTTCCACCCACATTTGCCGCACATACTCGCGCTCGCGGGCAAACTGGCTGGCTTCCACCTTGGCATCCTGTTCCTGCAAGGAAAGTTCGTGGATGCGGTCACGCAAGGTGCGATAAGCATCTGCCAGCGTATCCGCCTGTTCAACACTGAGGATACCCACTTGCTGCAAGGATTCCAGTTGGCGGATATTGTCGCTCCACACCACCAGTTCCGGGTGTTCATGGGCATGGGCAAGGATCAGGAACTGCACCATGAATTCAATATCGGTAATGCCGCCGGGGTCTTTTTTCAGATTGAAAACAGATTCGCTTTTGCTGCCGAGGCTTTCCCACATTTTCTGGCGCATGGTGATGACTTCCTTGCGCAATTCGGCGGTATCACGCGGGCGGCACAGCACTTCGCGGCGGATGGCATCGAAACCAGCGCGTAACGCCGCTGAGCCGGTAATGACCCGCGCCCGCAGCAACGCCTGATGTTCCCACACCCAGGCTTTTTCCTGCTGATAAGTGCGGAAGGCATTCAGGCTGCTGACCAGCAAGCCGGATGCACCGCTTGGGCGCAGGCGCGTGTCGGTTTCGTATAAACGCCCTGCCGAGGTAAAGGTGGTCAGGGTGTGAATGATTTTCTGGGCAAAACGCGCGTAGAACACCGCATTTTCCAGCACTTTTTTGCCGTTGGTTTGTTGCGCCTGCCCGTGGCTGTCGTGCAGGAAGATGATGTCCAGATCCGAGCCATAGCCGAGTTCCAGCCCGCCCAGTTTGCCGTAGCCGATGATGGCAAAACCGGCCTCTTGCAGAATGGCTTCGTCATTTCCCCCCATCACCAGCCCTTCGCCTGCAAGGGGAGCAGGAGGGGGGGCAAGATAAGTTGGTACGCCGGTTTGCAGCGCCATCGTGTCCCACACATGCCGCTGGGTTTCTTCCAGCACCGCTTCGGCAATCCAGGTCAACTGGTCAGAAACCTTCATCAGCGGCAACACGCCCGTAATGTCGGCAGCCGCCACCCGCAACACTTGCGCCTGCTTGAACTGGCGCAAGCGTTCCATCACCTGTTCGGTATCGCCTTGGTCGACCCGTTCCAGTTCCAGCCGCAGGGCATCACCGAGTTGCTGGCGATCCAGCGGGGTGTAGAGCTGGCGAGCATCCAGCAACTGGTCGAGCAGGATGGGGTGGTCGGTCAACTGGGTAGTAACCCACAGGCTGTCATTTACCAGCCGCACGAATTGTTCCAGCGCACCGGGGTTATCAGCAAGCATGGCAATGTAACCGGAACGCGGGGCAATTTTCTGCACAATCCGCAGGCAGCGTTGCAGCGCCTGTTCGGTATCTGCCAGCGCATTGCAGGCATCCAGCAGCGCAGGCAGCAAGCGGTTGAGGCGGCTGCGCCCGGTATCGGTAAGGGTGTTGTAAAGGCGGCTGTTGAGCAATTCCTGAATCGCGGGGTGTTCCGGCAGCGGCTGGCTGCCCTTGCTATGGGTATCGAGGGCGAACATGCGCTGGAAAATGTCTGCCACCCCCATCTGATGACGGTTGAGTTCCGCGTAGAAACTCTCCCAGTCGGCAAAACCCAGTGATTGCGCCAGATAAAGCTGACGTTCCGGCGTGACGGGCAGGGAATGGGTTTGTTCGTCATTCCACATTTGCAGGCGGTTTTCAGTGCGACGCAGGAAATGGTAGGCGCTGCGTAATAACGCGAATTCTTCCGCACTGAGCAGTTGCTGTGCCAGCAATACATCCAGCGTCGGTAACAGGCTGCGACAACGCAGTTCGGGGATGCGCCCACCGCGCATGAGCTGAAATAGTTGTGCCGTGAATTCGATTTCGCGGATACCACCCGTGCCGAGTTTCACATCCTGATACTTGCCCCTGCGTTCGGCTTCGCGGTTGATCATCGCTTTCATGTCGCGCAACTGTTCGACCGAACCGTAGTCGAGGTAACGACGAAACACGAACGGGCGCAACCGCGTCATCAGTTCCGCACCGTTGGTTTTGTCGCCTGCCATCACCCGCGCCTTGATCAGGGCGTAGCGCTCCCATTCGCGCCCGTGGGTTTCGTAGTAGTGTTCCATCGCATCAAATGACAGTGCCAGTGCACCGACTTCACCGAAAGGACGCAAGCGCATATCCACCCGGTACACAATGCCGTCGGCGGTTGTTTGCCCGAGAATGGCAATCATGCGTTGCCCGACGCGGGTGAAAAAAGTCTGATTGTCGAGATCACGCTTGCCATCCGTCGCACCCGCCTCGGGGAAGGCGAAAATCATGTCGATGTCAGAGGAAAAGTTGAGTTCCTGCCCACCCAGCTTGCCCATGCCGATGATCACCATCTGCTGCTGTTCACCGCTGCGGCTGCGCGGGATGCCGTGTTTGGCGCTGAGTTCGGCGTAGCTCCACTGGTAGGCCGCTTCCACCAGACCATCAGCAAGGTCTGAGGTGGTACGCAAGGTTTCGGTAAGTTCCGCCATACCGGTCAGGTCGCGCTGGGCAATACGCACCATTTCACGGTTGCGGATCATGCGGGCGCTGCGCAATACGCTGTCGTAATCAGACTGGGCGAGGATTTCTGCCACGATGTTTGCCACCAGTTCGCCGTCAGCATAGGGCTGGCTGGTTTCATTCGCAGCTTGCCATGCCGGGTGCCGCCCGAACTGGAATTGCAGGTAGGGGCTGTTGCTGAGGATGGCATCGTTGGTTGGCATGATTATTCTCGCTTTGGATGGTTTGCCAGCCATTATATGCCCCGAATTAGGGCATGGGAAATGGGCAAGCTGCACTGGCTAACAGGGCTGGTTCACGCAGGGCACAAGGCGCTAGACTGGCAACCTGTTACCTTGCCCCGGACACGCCCCATGCTCGACCTCAGCCAACAGTTCCCCGTACACCACCACCTGATCCACCTGAACCACGCAGCGGTTGCCCCTTGGCCACAAGTAACACAGGATGCCGTCAGCGCTTTCGCTGCCGAAAACGCCCGCTACGGTTCGCTGCATTACCCGCAATGGCTGGCTGTGGAACAGCAATTGCGCGACAAAGCCCAGCACCTGTTCAACGCACCTGCTGCTGATGACATTGCCCTGGTGAAAAACACCTCGGAAGGCTTGTCCTTCGTCGCCTACGGGCTGGACTGGCGGGCAGGGGACAATGTGGTCGGCATCCGTCAGGAGTTTCCTTCCAACCGTTTTGTCTGGTCGTCGCTGGCAAGCAAGGGGGTGGAATTCCGCCAGCTTGACCTGACCGCCTGTAGCGGTGAGCCGGAAGATGCGCTGCTGGCTTTATGTGATGCCCGCACCCGTCTGCTGAGCATCAGTGCGGTGCAATACGCTGACGGCTTGCGTATGGATCTGGCGAAAATAGGCAGTTTTTGCCGCCAGCACGGCATCCTGTTCTGTGTTGATGCCATCCAGCAACTGGGGGCAATGCCTTTCGACGTACAAGCCATTAACGCCGATTTCGCCACTGCCGATGGGCACAAATGGATGCTAGCACCGGAAGGGCTGGGTTTGCTGTACGTGCGCCGTGAACTGGCGGCAACCCTCAGCCTGACCCAGTACGGTTGGCACATGGCAGCGGGCATGAACGATTACAGCGTGGAACATTGCGAGCCTTATCCACACGCACGCCGTTTTGAATGCGGCAGCCCCAACATGCTGGGCATCCATGCGCTCAATACCAGCCTTGGCTTGTTGCTGGAAGTAGGCATGGAAACAGTCTGGCAACAGCTTGCCGGGCATATCGACCATTTGCTGACAGGCTTGCAAGCGATAGCGGGAATCGAAATTCTCAGTGATGTACGTGCAGAACGCCGTTCCGGGATCATTACCTTCCGCCCGGCAGGCAAGGATGTGGAGACACTGTTCCGGTATTTGCAGACCAACAAAGTGTTTTGTGCGCCGCGTGGTGGTGGTATCCGTTTGTCGCCACATTTTCATACGCCACAAGCGCAGCTTGATGAGGTGCTGACGTTAGTGGCGGATTACCAAAAATATTGCCATTCTCAAGCCCCCCCATACCTAGTATCCTGCACACCTTGAAACCGCGCCTCCACACGCAGCAGGAATACCATGACGAACACCGTTAACCATCCAACCTGGAACCTCGATGCCGCCCGCCGCCTGTACAACATCCAGCACTGGGGTGATGGCTATTTCGACATCAACACCGCTGGTAACGTGGCGATGCAACTGCCGGGTGGTCAGCAGCAGATTGACCTGCACCAGCTTGCCATGCGCGTCCACAACGAGGACGGAATGCGCTTCCCGCTACTGGTGCGTTTCACCAACGTGTTGCACGACCGGGTGCAACGTCTGCAAGCCGCCTTTAACCACGCAATTGCCGATTGCGGGCAACACAGCCGTTACACTGCCATTTACCCGATCAAGGTCAATCAGCAGCGCAGCGTGGTGCAGGAAATCCTCAAGGGTGGCGGCACACAGGTCGGGCTGGAAGCAGGCAGCAAGCCGGAACTGATGGCAGTGCTGGGTACTGCCCCGCAGGGTTGCACCATCATCTGCAACGGCTACAAGGATCGGGAATACCTGCGTCTTGCCCTGATCGGCAAGCAAATGGGACACCGCATCTACATCGTGGTGGAAAAACCTTCCGAACTGCTGGAAACACTGGAAGAAGCAGCAAAACTCGGCATCGAGCCGCTGCTCGGCATCCGCGTGCGCCTGTATTCACTCGGCAAGGGCAAATGGCAAAACACCGGCGGGGAAAAATCCAAGTTTGGTCTTTCCGCCGCGCAAGCCCTGCACCTGATCGAGCAACTGCAACAGTACGGCAAGCTGGATTGCCTGGAACTGTTGCATTTCCACATGGGTTCACAGATTGCCAATATCCGCGACATCCAGCGCGGAATGCGCGAAGCCAGCCGCTATTTCGCCGAATTGCACCGCCTGGGCGCCAACATCCGCGTGGTGGACGTGGGCGGGGGGCTGGGGGTGGATTACGACGGTTCGCGTTCACGCAATGACTGTTCCATCAATTACAGCTTGCAGGAATACGCCAACACCATCGTGCGCAGCGTGCTGGACATTTGCGAGGAATACAGCCTGCCGTTCCCCGATTTCATCAGCGAATCCGGGCGTGGTTTGAGTGCGCATCATGCCGTGCTGATCACCAATGTGATCGACACCGACCCACCACAGCCGGAAACCGAACCTGCCTTGCACGAGCCGCAGGAGGATGACCCAGCCATCCTGCACAACCTGTTCCGCCTGTACGCCAACCCACGCAAGCTGCCACCGTCGGAAATCTACCACGACGCCGCCTACTGGCTGGACGAAGCCCACGGCATGTATGCCCACGGCTCGATCAATCTGGAGCAGCGCGCGAAGGCGGAGGAATTCCACCGCGCCATTTGCCGCAAGTTGCTGACCAGCAGCAGACAGTTTGCCGAACTCGACCCGGAAATCCAGACCGGCTTACAGGAAAAACTGGCAGACAAGTATTTCTGCAATTTCTCGCTGTTCCAGTCGATGCCGGATGCCTGGGCCATCGAGCAGATTTTCCCGATCATGCCGCTACACCATCTGCACGAAACGCCTGACCGCCGCGCCACCCTACAAGACCTGACCTGCGATTCCGACGGCACGGTATCGCATTACGTGGAAAGCGGGCGGCTGGAAAGCACCCTGCCGTTACATTCACTCAAACCGGGCATCCCCTATTTGCTGGGCATCTTCATGCTCGGTGCGTATCAGGAAATCCTCGGCGATTTGCACAACCTGTTCGGCGACACCGATTCCATCAATGTGGAACTGCTGGCGGATGGCAGCTATCGCTTGAGCGAACCGGAACGCGGCGATACGATCGACGAATTGTTGCGCTATATCCATTTCGAGCCAAAGGATTTGCTGGCACAATGTCGGCGCAAACTGGCGGCAGCGGTGGATGATAGCGAACGGCAAAAAATGCTGCTGCGTGAAATTGAAGCCGGTTTGATCGGTTATACTTATCTGGAAGATTAGTTCTCAGTATTTATCAGGAAATCAGATGCAATACGTACTGCTTGGCGCATTGGGGTTGGGGATTCTGCTGTTTGTCATTGGCTGGCTGATGGTGGTTGTTACCGGTTTCCAGCGCCACCCCCTGACAGGGCTGATTGCCTTGTTGCCGGGAATCAATATCCTTACCCTGCCATCCTTGTGGCACAAGGTTTCCGGCTGGGTGATCAGCGGTTTTGTCGGCGTCTTGCTAGCAGCAGGGGCATGGTTTGGTGGGGCAAACGAGCAACTTTACCAGCAGGCGCAATCACTGGGCGTGCAGATTACCCCGCCGGAAACAGCCAGTGCCACACCAGTAGCACCAGCAGCCAGCGTTACCCATACCATTGACATCCCGGCGGAAGCACGAGCCAAACCGGCTCCGGCAGCAGTTCCGGTTCCAGCAGCCCCTGCGGTGGCAAGCACCCCGCTGGAATTACCCCCCGCTGCTGCCAGCAAACCGGCTGCGCCTGCCGCTAGTGTAGCTGTAACGGCAGCACCAGCCCAGGCAGCCCCCGTCGCCACGACACCCGCCACACCATTGGCAGATGCCCAGGATTTACCTGCCAGTGCCTTGTACCATGTGGTGTTCAAATCCATTGAAGTTAGCCAGCTTGCCAACAGCAATGGCAAATATATACGGCTGGTACAAAAAGACGGGCGCAAGCGCGAAGGCAAGATCAATGCCGCTTCTGGCACAGACATCACCCTAGAAGAGCGCAAGGATGGCGGTCTGGTCACACTCGACATCAAGACGGCAGACATCCGCGAAGCATCCATCATGACCCGCAAGCAGGGGGGGGAATAAGCCATGCAATGTCATGTCTACCGCAGTCGTCGCAAACCCGGCTCCTTCCTGTTGTTGCCGGAAAAGGGGGTGTTTACCCGCATCCCCGCCAGCTTGCTGAAAATCTTCGGTGAACCGGAATTCTCCTTTGAATTTGACCTGACCCCGGAACGCAACCTAATGCTCAAGGCGGAAGCCAGCGAAGTCATGCGGGTGATCCGCGAAAACGGTTTCTTCCTGCAATTACCGCCGAACGAAGACCTGTCGGCTGATTAGCATCAAGCCACCCGGCAACCGAACGTGGCATAATGAGAGGAAAGCTACGGGAGGTAAGCGATGGGGCAGGAGATTGCACACGATCATTTTAGTCCTGAAGACTGGCGTGAATATGCAGTACGGCTGAAGGCTGAAACTTGGCTGTTGCGGCGGATGTTGGAAAATGGCGAGTTTTCCAGTGCCTCTGCGGTCGGCGGGTTCGAGTTGGAGGGCTGGCTGACCGACCCGCATTACCGCCCGCTGGCCTGCAACCAGGCGTTTCTGCAAACGCTGGCTAACCCGCTGGCAACGGTCGAGCTGGCACGTTTCAACATCGAACTCAATACCCCGCCACGCCCACTGGGCAGTGTTGCCCTGCGCGAATTTGAACAGGCATTGACCGGCTTGCTGGATCAGGCAACCACCACCGCTGCACAACTCAAGGCCAGGCTATTACTGATCGGCATCCTGCCCAGTTGTGTGCAGGACGATTTCTGCCTGGCGAGCATGAGCGATTCCAACCGCTACCATGCGCTGAATGCCGAAATCCTCAAGTCACGCCACGGGCGGCCTATTCGTCTGGAAATTGATGGGCAGGAATCCCTGCATATCCACCACGACAGCGTGATGCTGGAAGCGGCTACCACCTCGTTCCAGCTACACATGCAAGTGGCGGCGGAAACGGCACACCATTTCTACAACGCTGCCATCATTGCCTCTGCACCCGTGCTGGCAGTATCAGGCAATTCACCGTTCCTGTTCGGGCGTTCCTTGTGGCAGGAAACCCGCATTCCGGTGTTCGAGCAAGCGGTGGATGCCGGGCGTGAATACCCGGCGCGGGTCAGTTTCGGTTCCGGTTTTGCCGACAAGAGCATTGCGGAATGTTTCGAGGAAAATCTGGCAATTTACCCGGTGCTGTTACCGATGGTGCAGGACAAGCCTGCCAGCCGCTTTGCCCATTTGCGCCTGCACAACGGTGTTACCTGGCGCTGGAACCGCCCGCTGGTGGGTTTCGACCCGGATGGTAAGCCCCACATCCGCATCGAGCACCGCAGCCTGCCCGCAGGCCCGAGTGTTCCCGACATGCTTGCCAATGCCGCACTGTTCTACGGTCTGACCCAATACCTGGGAGCGCAACTGTGTGCCGGGGAACCGTTACCGATGGCCTTTGCCACTGCGCGGGAAAATTTCTACAACGCCGCACGGGTGGGGCTGGGGGCAAACCTGCGCTGGAACCGGCAAGCATGGTCGGTACAACACCTGATGCTGGATGAGTTGTTGCCACTGGCAGCAGAAGGGCTGGAACAATTGGGGATCGACAATGCCGACATCCGCCATTACCTGAGCATCATTGCTGCCCGTATCGAAAGCGGGCAAACCGGGGCAGTATGGCAGCAACGCCATCTGCAACAGGTGCAAGGCAATGTGGAACGCCTGTTGCTGGATTACGCCCATTTGCAGCATACTCACACCCCTGTCCACACCTGGGCACTGGATACCTGAGACACACCACCATGTTGCAACTGACCGAACTGGAAAGCCTGCCGGAAGGCTTTTTCGCGCTGAAAAACCCGCGTGAACTGCATACCCTGCTGCCGAACCCGACGCTGCTACATCTGGAAGGCAGGCGGGAACCGCGCCTGTTCATTTCAGTGCTGCTGCATGGCAATGAAGACACCGGCTTTTTCGCCATCCAGCAATTGCTGCACAAGTACCAGAGCCAACCGTTGCCACGTTCCCTGTCGGTATTTTTCGGCAATATTGAAGCAGCGACGTTCGGGCTGCGGCGACTGGAAGGTCAGCCCGACTATAACCGGGTGTGGCCGAGCACCGAGCTGGAAGACTGCGAAGAAACCCACCTGATGCAGCAAGTGACCGACATCATGGCAAGCAAAGGCATGTTTGCTAGCATCGACGTACACAATAACACCGGCAAAAACCCGCATTACGGCTGCGTCAATGTGCTGGATAACCGTTCGCTGCAACTGGCACGGCTATTCGCCAACATCGTGGTCTATTTTGAAACCCCGCGCGGGGTACAGTCGATGGCAATGGCGCAACATTGCCCGGCAATTACCATCGAATGCGGCAAACCGGGCGTGGCACACGGGGTAGAGCATGTGCTGGAATTCCTCGACGCTGCCTTGCATTTGCAGGAATTGCCCGACCACCCGCTGCCCGCACACGACATCAACATTTACCAGACTGTGGCACGAGTCACCTTGCCGGAAAACCATACCTTCAGTTTCAACGACCCGGCAGCCGACATTCACCTGTTGCCTGCACTCGACCAGTATAATTTCTCGGAACTGCCCGCCGGAACGGCATTTGCCAGCACCACCCACCCGACAGCGCGTCTGCACGCCTGGGATGATGAAAACGTGGAAGTCGGGGAACATTTCTTCACCCGCGACCACAGCAGCATCCGGCTCAAACAGGCACTGATGCCCGCGATGCTGACCTTGGATGAGATCATCATCCGCCAGGATTGCCTGTGTTACCTGATGAAACGTTTACCTTTGGATAGTGCGCCATGACCATCAAGAACTTTGAAAACCATACCCCTGACATCCACCCGACTGCCTACGTTGACCCGATGGCCTATGTGAGCGGGCAAACCACGCTGGGCGAAGGCTCTTCGGTATGGCCGACAGCCGTAGTACGCGGCGACATCAACCACATCCGCATTGGCAAGCTGACCAATGTGCAGGATGGCTCAGTGCTGCATGTCACGCATGGCGGCATCTATTCCACCCCGGAAGGCCGCCCACTGCTCATTGGGGATGAAGTGACCATCGGGCATCGCGCGGTATTGCACGCCTGTACCATCGGCAATCGCTGTCTGATCGGCATGGGCGCAATCGTGCTGGATGGGGCAGTAGTAGAGGATGAAGTGATGATCGGCGCGGGTAGCCTAGTTCCCCCCGGCAAACGGCTGGAAAGTGGCTATCTGTATGTGGGAAACCCGGTGAAACAAGCACGTCCGCTTACGGACAAGGAACGTGCCTATTTCAGTTATTCCGCCAGTTATTACGCTAAGGTCGCGCAACGCACTGCTGACATCGCCTAATCCATTGCCAGCACAACGCTATTATCAGAACCCTGCCGGACGGTGAATTCACGTCGCCGTTCCCGCCCATTCAGACTGGCAATGGCTTCGTAATGCCCCGGTGCTACTACCAGAGTGGCGCTGTGACGGGTGGGCGAAGCGACTTCCCGCCGCCCGCCATCCAAGCGGAACAACCGCCACTGCATAGGGCGCATGGCAGGCACATTACCCAGTGTTGCCACTAGATTGATCCGCCCGGTAGGTACACTCAGGCTAGCATCAGAAGTTGCCCCACGCCCGACCCGGATGCGTACCCGCTGGCTGGCATCATTGATAGTAGCTACCACCTCAAACTCGCCTGCGGGCACAATCCGGTTGATCTGCTGGCTATCAGTGCGCCCCAGCACCCGGTGCGTGGGCGCTGCTCCTTGCATAAGGAAAACGTCCCAGTTGGCAGGCGCAGCGCTGCTGACCCGCAAACGCCCGATATTAGTAGCAAAATAGGGGGTGGCCATACGCCCCCGGTCAACCTCCACACGGGCGCGTTCTTCATATGCCCCTATCCGCAACAGCACCTCGTAGACACCATCCGGCAAGGACAAATGCAAATTCCGCCCGAACAATTCACGCTCGACACCGCCCTGCAACGGGCGGATCAGCCACACGATTTCGCTATCGGGAACGAACAGGTCGTCAGGAATATTTGCCTGCAATGACAGGTTCTGGTCTGTCGGCAGGTAAGGCTTGTCCGGGCTGTGTGCCTGTCCACCATTGAAAGAGGCGGCAGGCCCATGTTCAAAGCGGCGGAACATACCACCAGGCGCAACCACACGCTGATAAGGTATCAATCCTGCGTACACATCCAGCGCTGGTGGTTTACCTGTCTGACGGGCATCCTGTTGCACCTGGGTGGTTTCAATCCAGCGGAAACCGGGGCGACTGGCATCAACTTCCGGCAACCATTCACCCACCCATGCGGACAAGCCTCCCCACAAACCACTCGCCTGTTGGTTTGTACCGGTATGTTCGTAATCACTGGAAAGTGCCAGCACTGACGTGCTGACCAGACTCATGGCAAGCAACAACAACGGGCTTGCCACTTTCGCCAACGGTGTTTTGGTGATCATAAAAGCAATCCTTGCTCAGCGCATTGCGGGGGCTGATCCCCATACCCCTGTCTGTTTTTTTTAAAAAATAGGCTAATTACCGTATACGTGCGCGACGGTTCGCTGTTGTTATGCCCGTTCATGTTGAATCTATACCGCGTTCTGACACATTCCCAATGGAATGATATTATGGGCGCAATAACAATCTGAAACCGACGAGCCAAAGGTTTTTTACGCCTGACGGATCAAGCTAATGCCGACTAACGCGCGAATGAAGAAAAAGTTGACGGGAAACAATGGAATCAGTCTTTTGCAGACTCAAAGGGGAAGCTAGCCAGCAGACGGGTGGTATCTGTATTTATTTCAAGCAATGCCTTCCATTGCATTTTTTCCTGAGTACAAATAGGTAGAATCAGCTTGCCTGATAATAAATTTTCGGCAATTGCCTGTAAATCAACCAACTGATAGCCCATGAACATGTTTACCCCTTCCACGGTCATACGGGCCGAACGGATATTGGTCATCCCCTCCGTTGCCACTTCCACATGCAGTTCCTGCATGACCGGGATGGTATTGGGGTTGATGCGGAAACGGACACGTTGCCCGGTGCTATTACTTGCCTCACAAGCTGCCTGTCGCAGGTTGCACGGCTGTTGCAGCTTCAGGGCAAGTGTGGGCAAAGCGTCTGGTGGAGCAGGTCGCTGCACGAATACACCAATGGCAAACGCCAGCACAAACAGCCCCCCACCCAGCAACAGATACGGTTTCACCCGACAAACTCCGCTATCACGGGAGTATGATCGGAAGGCTTTTCCCAGGTACGTGGTTCACGGTCAATCACACAACTTGTGCAGGCATCTGCTAGCGTCTGGCTGGCAAGGATCAGGTCAATGCGCAAGCCCAGGTTACGACGAAAACCAGCCGCACGGTAATCCCACCAGCTAAAACTGTTCTCCGCCTGTTCAAACTGGCGGAATACATCACTCAGCCCCAGAGCCTGAATGGCTTGCAGGGCCGTGCGCTCCGGTGCGGAACAGAGGATTTGCCCCGCCCACGCCGCCGGGTCATGCACGTCACGGTCTTCCGGGGCAATATTGAAATCACCCAGCACCACCAGCTTCGGGTACTGCACCGCTTGCTGTTGCAACCATGCGGTCACTTTCGCCAGCCAGTCGAGCTTGTAGGCGTACTTGTCGGAACCGACTTCGGAACCGTTGACCACGTACAAATCCACCACGCGGATACCGTCAATGGTGGCGGCGAGGATACGACGTTGCGGGTCATCCAGTCCCGGAATATCGGTGACAATCTCAGTAGCGGGGGATTTGCTGAGGATGGCCACCCCGTTATAGGTCTTCTGCCCGGCAAAGACGGCTTGGTAACCTGCGGCCTCAATCTCTGCCAACGGGAACTGTTCGTCAACCGTTTTGGTTTCCTGAATAGCCAGCACATCCGGTTGCGCTGCCGCCAGCCATTGCAGCACATGCGGCAGGCGTACCCGCAGGGAATTGACATTCCAGGTAGCAATCTTCATACCGCCAGCCCGTTATGGCGCAGCAGGGCATCGACACTGGGCTTGCGCCCCCGGAACGCGACGAATGATTCCATCGCCTTGCGTGAACCACCCACCGCCAACACTTCGTTAAGGAAGGCCTCACCGACCCCGGCATTAAACAAGCCTTCCTCCTCGAAACGGGCAAAAGCATCGGCGGACAGCACTTCCGCCCATTTGTAGCTGTAGTAACCGGCAGCGTAGCCGCCCGCGAATACATGGGTGAAGCTGTGTGGCATCCGGTTGAAAACGGGGGGCTTGATCACCGCCACTTGTTGCTGCACCTCGGCGCGGATTGCTTCCAGCCTGCCCGGTTCTGCTGCCTGCGGGTCAAGGTGCAAACGCATGTCGAACAGGGCAAACTCCAGTTGGCGCACGGTGGCCATCGCGGTCTGGAAATGGCGGGCGGCCTGCATTTTTTGGTAGAGATTTTCCGGTAACGGTTCACCCGTTTGCCAGTGGGCGGCAATCATGTCCAGCACGCTGCGTTCCCAGCACCAGTTTTCCATGAACTGGCTGGGCAACTCGACTGCATCCCATTCCACCCCGTTGATCCCAGCGATGTCAGGGTAATCCACTTGCGTCAGCATGTGGTGCAGGCCATGCCCGAATTCATGGAACAGGGTGACGACTTCATCGTGGGTAAACAGTGCAGGTTTGTCACCCACCGGCGGGCTACCATTGCAGGTCATGAACGCCACCGGGATTTGCAGGCCATCCTGACGGCGGAAACGCCCGCAGAAATCGCTCATCCACGCCCCACCGCGCTTGTGTTGGCGGGCATACAAATCCAGGTAGAAACACGCTTGCACCGTACCGGTACGGTCATACACCAGATAGAAACGCACATCACTGTGCCACAGGTCAATATGCGCCTGTTGCTGCTCAATGCGTACCCCAAACAGCTTTTCCACCAGTGTAAACAAACCACTGATCACGCGGTCAGCAGAGAAGTAGGGCTTCAAGTCTTCTTCGCTGAAATCGAAGCGTGCCTGTTTCATCTTTTCCGAGACATAGGCCACATCCCACGCCTCTACCTCGTCAATGCCGAGAGTACGGGCAAATTCGCCGACTTCGGCAAATTCCTGTTCGGCAAACGGCTTGGCCTTGTGGGCGAGGTCGGCAAGGAACTCCAGCACCTGCTGCGGGCTTTCCGCCATCTTGGTCGCCAGTGACAGTTCGGCGTAATTGGCGTAGCCGAGCAGGGCAGCTTCTTCCTGGCGCAAGCGCAGGATGTCGCGCATCACTGCCGTGTTGTCCCAGTCCGGGTTGGCCCCCAACTCAGAGGCACGAGTAGTGTAGGCACGGTACATTTCCGCCCGCAGTGCGCGGTTATCGGCATAGGTCAGCACCGGGAAATAGGAAGGGAATTGCAGGGTCAGTACCCAGCCTTGCATGTCGCGTTGCTTGGCAGTTTGCGCTGCCATCTCCAGTGCCGACTCTGGCAAACCTGCCAGTTCCGTCACATCGGTAATCTGCTTGACCCACGCATTGGTGGCATCCAGCACATTGTCGGAGAAACGCGAATTGAGTTGTGACAACTGCTGGCTGATCTCGCGGAAGCGTTCTTTCTGTGCTTCGGGTAGGGCGACACCAGAAAGTTTGAAACCCAGCAGACTATCATCAAGGCTTTTTTGTTGGGCACTGTCCAAGGTGTCATCCTGTGCACGGATGCTGCGGATAGCAGCATACAAAGCGGCGTTTTGCCCCATCTCGGTGTGATAATCACTCAAGCGTGGCAGGTTGCTGTTGTATTCCTTGCGCAATTCATCGGTGTTGACCACCGCATTCAGGTGACTGACGGGCGACCAAGTGCGTTCTAGCCAGTTGCTGGCTTCGTTCAGCGGCGCTACCAGATTGTTCCACGTGAAACGGGTATCAACTGTAAGAGCTTGTTGCAGCCAGTCGCGGTTTTCCTGTAGTACCACATCCAGCGCGGGGGTGATGTGCTCCGGCTTGATCTGTGACCATAGCGGCAGTTTGCTGTTATCCAGCAAGGGGTTGTCTTGTTTCACGTGAAACCTCACACGTCCAGATTGCTAACCGACAGCGCGTTCTTTTCGATGAAATCCCGGCGGGGTTCAACTTCATCACCCATCAGAGTGGTAAACACTTCATCGGCGGCGATGGCATCTTCGATCCTGACCTGCATCAAACGACGGCTTTCTGGATTGAGGGTGGTTTCCCACAACTGGTCAGGGTTCATTTCACCCAAGCCTTTGTAACGGCTGATTTGCAAGCCACGGTTGGCTTCTTTCATCAACCACTCCACCACTTGGTCGAAACGGGTCACATCCTGTTTACGTTCACCACGCATGATCATTGCTCCGTCACCGAGTAGCCCATCCAGCTCGCGGTTGGCTTTGAGCAGCAATTTGGTTTCCGGCATCAGGAAGAAATCGCGGTCGAGTTCGATGCGGTGATCCAGTCCATGCTGGCGGCGATTGACTTCCACTGTCCACGCGCTGTCATCCACCTTGTTTAATACGCTGGAATAGGTGCGTGCGCCAGTAGCCCCAGCATTCAGGGTGGCAATGGCTGTTGCTACCCAGCTTGCAAACGATTCGGCACTGATGTGGTTGACATCTTCCGCAGAGGGCAGCGATTCAAACAGCATGGCTTCCAGCAAGTTGCGGTCATAGCGGCGTGACAGGCGGGCAATCACCTGTTTGACGGCATTGTACTGGCGCACCAGGGTTTCCAGAGCTTCTCCGCTAATGGCGGGGGAGGCGCTGTTGAGATGCAGGCGCGATTCATCCAGTGCCAGTTGCAACAGGTAGCGTTCCATTTCGCTGTCGTCTTTGACGTATTGCTCTTGCTTGCCGCGCTTAACCTTGTACAACGGTGGCTGAGCAATGTAGATGTAGCCACGGTCAACCAGCTCCGGCATCTGCCGGTAGAAAAAGGTCAGCAGCAGGGTACGGATGTGGGAGCCGTCCACATCGGCGTCGGTCATGATGATAATGCGGTGGTAACGCAGTTTGTCGGGGTTGTATTCCTCGCGCCCGATGCCACAGCCGAGGGCGGTGATGAGCGTGCCGACTTCCTGCGAACTGATCATCTTGTCGAAACGCGCCTTCTCGACGTTGAGGATCTTGCCCTTGAGCGGCAGGATCGCCTGGGTGCGGCGATCACGCCCTTGCTTGGCGGAACCGCCCGCCGAGTCCCCTTCCACCAGAAACAGTTCGGACAGGGCAGGGTCTTTTTCCTGACAATCCGCCAGTTTGCCGGGCAGGCCAGCAATGTCCAAAGCCCCTTTGCGGCGGGTCATTTCACGCGCCTTGCGGGCGGCTTCGCGGGCGCGGGCAGCTTCGATCATCTTGCCTGCCACCAGTTTGGCCTCGCCGGGGTTTTCCAGCAGGAATTCGGCCAGTTTGTCGTTCATGGCCGCTTCGACCACGCCCTTGACTTCGGAAGATACCAGTTTGTCCTTGGTCTGGGAGGAGAACTTGGGGTCGGGTACTTTCACCGACAACACGGCAGTCAAACCTTCGCGGGAGTCGTCACCCGTCGGGCTGACTTTTTCCTTTTTCGCCAGACCCGCCTCCTCGATGTAGCTGTTGAGGGTACGGGTGAGGGCAGCGCGGAAACCGGACAAATGCGTACCACCATCGCGCTGCGGGATATTGTTGGTGTAACAGAACACGTTTTCCTGATAGGAGTCGTTCCATTGCAGGGCGACTTCCACCCCCATGCCATCCTGTTCGGTGCTGAAATAGATGATGTTGGTGTGGATTGGGTTCTTGTTGCGGTTGAGGTGCTGCACGAACGCCTTGATGCCACCTTCGTACTCAAACACGTCTTCGCGGCCTTCACCCCGGCGGTCAATCAGGTGGATGCGTACCCCGGAGTTGAGGAACGACAGCTCGCGCAAGCGCTTGGCGAGGATGTCGTAGTGGAATTCGGTCTGGGTGAAGATCGTGGGGCTAGGGTGAAAGCGTACTGCTGTTCCCGTACCCGTGCTGTCACCGATTTCAGCCAGTGGCGCTTCCGGTTCGCCCAGATGGTAAACCTGCCGGTAGAGCTTGCCATTGCGGCGGATGGTCAATTCCAGTTCGTCGGAAAGAGCATTCACCACCGATACCCCAACCCCGTGCAAGCCGCCGGATACTTTGTACGAGTTGTCATCAAACTTGCCGCCTGCGTGCAGGATGGTCATGATAACCTCCGCCGCCGAGCGTCCTTCTTCAGGATGGATGTCGACCGGAATACCACGCCCGTCATCGGATACCTTCACCGAGCCATCACTGAATAGTTCCACTTTGACTTCCGAGCAGTAACCAGCGAGGGCTTCGTCGATGGCATTATCCACCACCTCGAAGACCATGTGGTGCAAACCAGTACCATCATCGGTGTCGCCGATATACATACCGGGGCGTTTGCGTACCGCTTCCAGCCCTTTGAGAACCTTGATGTTCGAGGAATCGTAGGTGTTGTTATCCGTCATGTCGTATCCATTCCTAAAATGAAAAACGGCCTCACTGCTGGCTAGCCTGCCCGTGTTTCACGTGAAACAAACGGGCATCAGCAAACCGTTGCCGTAGTGGGTCGGGGTGAGTGCCGGTAATGATCAGTTGTTGCTGTGTCATGCGCAACGTATTGTATAACGCTTGCAGGTTTGTCTCATCCAGTTCTGAAGCCAGGTCGTCGATGGCGATTATACCGCGTTTTGTGTCCGTCTCGGCAGCCGCATGACTCTGTGCCAGCAACAGGCTGACTGCCAGCAGTTTTAGTTGTCCGCGTGAAGCCACCCGTGTTGCCGGAATACCTTCCAGTAAGATGTGCAAATCGGCACGATGTGCTCCGTACAGGCTGAAACCCTGTTTGAGTTCCTGCTCCCGCTTGTCGTGGAAAAAATGCCGCAGGGATTCCACATCTTCTGCATCCACACTCCCTGGGAAACCACTGCCCAGTTGCAAGTGCGGCATTCCTGCCCCCTCCAGCAAAGCCACACTGATTTGCAGGTCAGCTTGTAGTGCTTGCAAGGCCTGTACCCTGTACCGGTACAGTACAGGTTGCAAGGCAAGCAGTTGTTCCGTCCACTGCGGTAGAGCGTAGCGTTGTCCCGGATCACGCAGGCAGGCATTGCGCTGCCTGAGTATACGCTGATAGTTGCGCCATGCCTGATTAAAATCAGCAAAACGGTAAAAGGCGATCCAATCGAGGAAAGCACGTCGCAGGGCAGGGCTGCCTGTGACCAGTTCCACCGAACCGGGGTGAATCAGAGTCAGGGGCAAGTGGCTGCTGAGTTCAGCCTGTTGCTGTACATCAGCGTGGTTGATACGAATACGGGTGTCTTGACTGGTTTTGCTGATACCAATCGGGTAACTATCTCCGGCAATGCCGTTTTCCACTTTGGCACTGACGGTCAGCTCGCTTGCTCCGCGCCGGATCAGATCGGCAATGCGCGGAGTGCGGAAGGAACGCCCACGCGACAATACCGCCAGTGCCTCCAGCAAGCTGGATTTGCCGGAAGCATTGTCTCCGAACAGGACATTGGCATGTTGTGCCAGTTCCAACCCGGTATCAGCAACAATGCGGCAATTACTGACCGATAGCCTGCTCAACCACACGTGGGTGGGTTCCTGTGCTTACAGGCGGATGGGCATAATGACATTGCGCAAACTGTCATCGACCGGATCTGTCAGCAAGGCACTAGTTTCCGGTGAATTGCAGAACAAACGCAGGGTCTCGCCTTCCAGATGATTAACCGCATCCAGCAGGTAAGTGACGTTGAAACCGATGCTGAAATCATTGCCGGTATAAGCCACATCCAGTTCATCCGTAGCTACTTCCTGTTCCGGGTTGTGTGCCTGTACCTGTAACAGGTTTTCGCTCAGTGACAAACGTACCCCTCGGAATTTTTCATTGGACAGGATCGCCACCCGGTTGAGCATGTCCTTGAAAGATTTGCGGTCAAGATCCACCTGGATTTGCCCACCGCCGGGAACGGCCGCACGGTAGTCAGGGTAACGCCCATCCACCAACTTGGTAGTAAAACGCAGATTATCAAGTTGTACCCGCAGATGGTTCTGACTGGCCTGTACCTGTACGGGTACTTGTGAGTCACCCCGCAGCAAACGTGACAACTCCAGAACCCCCTTGCGCGGAATGATCAGTTGGCGGGACTGTTCCACCCCATCCATGGTTTCATTGTGAAATGCCAGTGCTAGGCGATGCCCATCCGTAGCCACGGTACGCACACCGTCTGGAGTTACATCCAACAACATGCCATTGAGGTAATAGCGCACATCCTGATTGGCCATGGCGAATGCTGTGCCATCCAGCAGGTGTTTAAGCTGCTTTTCCGGCAAGGTAAAACTGTGCATTTCACCAATGTCTTCTAGTTCAGGAAATTCACTGGCGGGCAGGGTAGCGAGTTCAAAGCGGCTACGACCTGAGGTGATACGGGCGCGTTTGTCGTCCTGTATTTCAATGTTGACAATGCTTTCGGCAGGCAGGGATTTGCAAATGTCTGCCAACTTGCGGGCGGGTAGGGTAATTGCACCATTGGAGCCATCCATCACTGGTGTCTGGGTGGCTATTTCCAGTTCAAGATCCGTTCCACGCCAAAAGGACTGGTTGCCTTCAATTCGTAGCAATACATTTTCCAGAATCGGAGCTGTGTGCCGTTTTTCAATGGCTCCCAGAGTGGCTTGTAGGGATTCAAGCAGGTGTTCACGGGTTTGAGTCAGCTTCATATCTTTATCTATCTTGTATATTTAAAAAATAGTAATCGTAATAAGAGGATTGCCTGATTGTGGATAACATGACCATCTATATGATTTTTCAGGTTTTTAGTAATATTATCCACAAGCATAAACCTGTGTCTCGGATAGCACTTTTCCTGTCAGTATCCTGTGGATGAATTTCCATAAACAGATTATCCACAGGATGCCCCAGGACTTGTCAGGGTGCTTATCCTCAGCTTGTTAGAGTACGTAGCAGGATACGGTACTCCTCGTCCAGCTTGGGGGTGGATTCCCGCAATTCCACCACTTTGCGGCAAGCGTGCAGGACAGTGGTATGGTCGCGCCCCCCAAATTCCTCTCCAATCTCTGGCAGGCTGTGGTTGGTCAGTTCCTTGGTCAGTGCCATCGCAATTTGACGTGGACGCGCCAGTGAGCGGGTACGGCTTTTGGAATCCAGGTCGTTAACCCGGATATTGTAGTACTGAGCTACCGCTTTTTTTATATTGGCAATCGACACCAGTTTGTCTTGGCTGGCCAACTGGTCACGCAGGGCATCCTGCACGAAATCCATCGTCACCTGGGTAATGCATTTGAGGCGCATACTGGCGATAACTCGCTGCAAAGCCCCTTCCAGATCGCGGATATTGGAATGAAAACGCTTGCCGATGAAAAAGCTCACATCGTTGGGCAAGCGCAACCCGGCGTCCTCGGCTTTTTTGCGCAGGATGGCGACACGGGTTTCCAGATCCGGCGATTCGATCTGTACGGTCAAACCCCAGTTGAAACGGGTCTTGAGGCGGTCTTCGATACCTTCAAGATCCTTGGGGAATTTGTCACTGGCGAGGATGATGCGCTTTTGTCCTTCCAGCAGGGCATTGAAGGTGTGGAAGAATTCTTCCATGGAACGGTCTTTGCCCGCAAAGAACTGGATGTCATCAATCAGCAAGGCATCAGCGCTGCGGTAATGCAGCTTGAATTCTTCCATACGGTTGCTGCGGATGGCTGAAATCATGTCGTTGACGAAACGTTCCGCATAAACATAAATGACCCGTGCATTCGGGTTGTGTTCTAGCACACGATTGCCGATAGCGTGCATCAGATGGGTTTTACCCAGCCCAACACCACCGTAGATGAATAACGGGTTGTAACTGGTATCCGGGTTATCGCCGACCTGCTGGGCAGCCGCACAGGCCAGTGAGTTGGATTTGCCTTCCACGAAATTGGCAAAGGTCATGCGCGGGTTGAGTGCATTGGCAAACCGCTCGCTGGCTGGGGCAGGCGTAGGTACAAAGGTGTGCAGTTGATTGTTGAGTATTGGCGGTTTGGGAGCTTCCTGTTGTGCCTGTGGTTGCATCTGGCTGGATGAGCCAATTTGCAGCAGGACATCAAAGGCGTTGTCACCGCTGATGATGCGGGCGTGAAACAGGATGCGTGGCAGGTAATTTTCATGCACCTGTTGCAGGACAATGGTGTTGGGAGCCAGCAAATACATGGCGTTGCGTTTTTCGATGGCGTGCAGGGAGCGCAGCCAGGTACTGATTTCGTGGTCAGGGACTTCCTGTTCCAATTGTTGTAAGCATTGTTGCCAGAGCATAAAAAGGCGGTTCCAAGGTGGTTGAAACGGGTGAATGGGTGCGTTTGGAAACCTTGATTATAGACGTCCGTCAGAGTTATCCACAAGCACAAGCTAGCCACAGGAGTTGATCACCGTGTTGACAAAAACGCTGCAATTCCTTATCCTGCCTCACCTTTTTGGCTGCCCGCGATTGCAAAACTTTTTTTCGGGGCGACCAACGAACGATTTTCTGAATTAATTGGTGATTTGTCATGAAAAGAACCTTCCAACCAAGCAATCTGCATCGTGCCCGTACCCACGGTTTTCGCGCCCGTATGGCCACTGCTGATGGGCGTAAAGTCCTGAGTGCCCGCCGTGCCAAAGGCCGTGCCCGCCTGATCCCGTAAGATTTTGGAGGCAGGCAAGCTAGCGGCTGGCGGGTTTCCGCGTTGTGTACGCCTGACCCGTGGGGTTGAATTCCAGCGGGTTTTCCAGCACGGCAAACGCCTACACGCCAATGGGCTGAATGCGCGCGCCGCTGCCAATTCACTGGGGTTCCCCCGTTTGGGCATGGCCATTGCCAAGAAAGCTCTGCGTCGCGCCCATGAACGCAACCGTATCCGTCGGCTGATACGGGAAAGTTTCCGCCAGCATTTGTCCCAATTGCCTGCGGTCGATCTGGTGGTCATGTGCCGTTCTGATGTTCTGACCATGAGCAATTCCGAACTTTTCCAGCAACTGGAAGGTTTATGGTTGCGCTTGCACAAGCTATACTCTGCCGGGTCCGGGCAGACCCAAGACCCTGCCCTCCCCTAACTGCCAATAACCGGATTGCATTACCCATGGATTCGCAACGTCCTTTCCTGTACCTCACCCTGTTATTCATGCTGTTCCTGATTTGGACGACATGGCAACAGGATCATGCTCCCAAACCTGAACCGACTGTCGCAACCAGCGGTGCTGCACCAGCGGCGGGGGCAAATGCTGCCCAGGATGTACCGGTACAGGGAAGTGTCCCTGCTCTGCCGGGGAATGCTGCCGTGCCGGTTTCCGGTGAAAGCGGTGGTGGTCAGGTGGTGACTGTGCGTACCGATACACTGGTGCTGCGCATCAACACCCGTGGTGGTGAAGTGCTGGAAGCCGATTTGCCAACTTACCCGGTCAGTCTGGAACAGGCTGATAAGCCAGTCAGGATTCTTGACATGAACGGGCGTAACTACGTGGCACAATCCGGTCTGCAACATCTGGCGGTGGAAGGTCAGGATGCCAAAACCCTTGCACCTGACCATCTGGCAACCTATACCGCAGCCCAGAATGAATACAAGCTGGCGGATGGGCAGAATGAACTGGTTGTGCCACTGACCTGGCAAGGGGCAAACGGCGTGACCGTCACCAAGCGCTTCGTATTCAAGCGTGGCAGCTTCCTGGTGGATGTAGAACACGAGGTCAAAAACGGTTCCGGCAATGTCTGGAGTGCTACCGAGTACCGTCAGCTCAAACATGGTCATGTAGCCGAAGGCAGTAGCCTGTTTGGTGTGTATGCTTATACCGGTGCTGCCTATTACCATGAGGGGGCATACGCGAAGCTGTCTTTCAGCGATATGGATGAAAAGAAGCTGGATGAAACCATCACAGGTGGCTGGGTGGCGATGCAGGAGCACTATTTTTTGAGTGCTTGGATTCCCCCGCGTGACCAGCAAGGCCAGTACTACAGCATGGTGACGCAGAACCAAGGAACCAAAGGATACGTGCTGGGAATGCGCAGCCCGGTACAGCAGGTTGCTCCCGGTGCAACCGGTGTGTTTAAAAGCGGTTTTTACGTTGGGCCGAAGGATCAGGATACGCTGGCAGGTATTGCCGATGCTCTTGACCTGACAGTGGATTACGGGATTTTTGCGTTCATTTCCAAGCCGATTTTCTGGCTGATGCAAATGATCCACAAAGTGGTGGGTAACTGGGGTTGGACGATCATTTTCCTGACCATCATCATCAAGCTGTTGTTCTTCTACCCTTCCGCCATGAGTTACAAGTCGATGGCGAAGATGAAGGCGGTTTCCCCCAAGCTGAAAGAAATCAACGAACGTTTTGCTGATGACCCGCAAGGCAAGCAAAAGGCGATGATGGAAATTTATCGCAAGGAAAAAATCAATCCGCTGGGTGGCTGCCTGCCGATCCTGATCCAGATTCCGGTCTTCATGGGTTTGTACTGGGTGCTGCTGGAAAGCGTGGAATTGCGTCAGGCTCCGTGGCTGTTGTGGTACAAGGACTTGTCCATCATGGATCCTTATTTCGTGCTGCCGGTCATCATGGGGGCATCCATGTACTTCCAGCAACTGCTCAACCCGCCGCAGGTTGACCCGATGCAGCAGAAAATCTTCCAGTTCATGCCGGTCATTTTCACCGTGATGTTCCTGTGGTTCCCTGCTGGTCTGGTGCTGTACTGGGTGGTGAATAATATTCTGTCGATGGCTCAGCAGTGGTACATCAACAAGAAAATCGTCGGGCACGCCTAAGTACCCCTCACCCCAACCCTCTCCCTCAAGGGGAGAGGGGGTAAGAGAGCATGTTTCATGTGGAACAATTCCGACACCATCGCAGCCGTAGCTACGCCGCCGGGGCGGGGTGGGGTCGGGATTATCCGTATTTCCGGGCAGCGCGTCCCTGAACTCGCGGCTGCCATCCTCGGATCACTTCCCTCCCCGCGTCAAGCTGTACACCGCTTGTTCAAGGCGGCGGATGGCACGTCACTGGATGATGGTATCGCACTGTATTTCCCTGCTCCGCATTCCTTTACCGGCGAAGATGTGTTGGAGCTGCAAGGGCATGGCGGCACGGTGGTGCTCGACATGTTGCTCAAGCGCTGTGTGGAATTGGGTGCACGCTTGGCTCGTCCCGGTGAATTTTCCGAGCGTGCCTTCCTCAATGACAAGCTGGATCTGGCACAGGCGGAAGCGATTGCCGACCTGATTGATTCGGGGTCGGAACAGGCAGCACGTTCTGCCCTGCGTTCCTTGCAGGGTGAGTTTTCCAGCGCAGTCAATACCCTGCTCACCAGCCTGATTGAATTGCGCGTGTATGTGGAAGCCGCTCTCGATTTCCCCGATGAGGAAATTGATTTCCTCGCGGATAATGAAGTGACTCGACGGCTGGAAAGCATCAGGCAGCAGTTACAAATCATTTTCCAGAAAGCCCGCCAAGGCAGCCTGTTGCGCGACGGGATGCATCTGGTCATTGTTGGCAGACCGAATGCGGGCAAATCCAGCCTGCTGAATGCACTCGCCGGGCAGGAAACCGCCATTGTCACCGATATTGCCGGAACCACCCGCGATGTGTTGCGCGAGCGTATCAATCTGGATGGAATGCCGTTGCATATCGTGGATACTGCCGGTTTGCGTGATAGCGATGACCCGGTGGAAAAGATCGGTATTGAACGCGCCTGGGCAGAAATCACCAAAGCTGACCTGATCCTGCTGCTGGTGGACGATACCCGTCATGACGAACCGGAAAATGCAGTCATACTGGCTCGCCTGCCCCCGCACCTGCCGCGCATTACCGTGCATAACAAAGTGGACTTGAGCGGCAAGCAGCCCGGCAAGCAGGGCGAACATATCTACATTTCCGCCAAACATGCCCAAGGTATGGATGCATTGCGTACCGAACTGAAAACCCGCATGGGCTATCAAGGTGAGGCGGAAGACACATTCATTGCCCGCCGCCGCCACCTCCAGGCACTGGAAGACACCCAGACTGCCGTCGAGCGTGCCGAATTCCAGTTGCGCGAGTTCAACGCCGGGGAACTGATGGCGGAGGAACTGCGACTGGCGCAGGATGCACTGGGTCAGATTACGGGTAGGTTCACGCCGGATGATTTACTGGGGGAAATCTTCAGTTCTTTCTGTATCGGCAAGTAGACCCTTTTTCATTCCTGTGCACGCCGGTATTCCTGGGGAACATGCGGTTCACAAATGTGCCATGCCCGTTGAATCTCATGAGAGGCACGTTCCAGGTGCAGGCTACATTCCTGCAAATGCCCGCCCAGTTTGAAGCGTTGCCGCGCAAGGTCGGCATTCGCATCCCGCTGGAGTTTCTCACTCAGTAGTTGCAGTAAATCTGCGAGTGAATCGTAAAACAAATCACCGATTTCCTCGGCTAATTGTTCCGGGCTGCCTTGGTAGTTTTTGAGGGTATGGGTGTGTTTCATGCTTGGTTACTCCGTGTGCGAATCACGTCAAAATCGTCATCCACCAACAACTCGCCGTTGCGGAATACCGGGCGTAAGCAGTTGCTTTCCCACGACAGCGCATCCTCGCGGACAGTCTTGATTACGCCCGCATCCTTAATCACCGCCAGCCGTCCGCGTTTGGAGTTTTTGCCGGAATCGGTAATGGGCTGTTTATACACATCGCGCCACGCGCCATTGATTTGCATCGCGGAAGCCTTCATCGCAAAGCGCAAGGTATCGCGGTTGACTTTCTGTAGTAGCCCGCCGCCCATGCCAAACGCCACGTTTTCGGTGGAAAAGCCTGCCTGTTGGATGCGTTGCAAAATCACGCCGATGGAATCCACATCCACCCCATCGCCCTGAATCACCCGCACGCAATCGCTCAACACTTTGTAGCCCTTGCTGTTTACGCGCCCGCCGAATTCCGCATACAAACGTTCCAATACCTCCGGCACGATGTCTTCTGGCACACCGGAATCGGGGCGGATCACCACGGTAGCACCGCTGCGTTCCACCTGCGCCCGCAATTGCTTGCCCCAAATCTCAGAAACGGCGTGGTAAATGTCGTAGGAATCGGATACCACCGCGAGTATTTTCCCCGCCTGCCCGAATTGTTGCAGCATATTGGCGTAAGCATCGGTTTCGCCTTCACGTCCCCATGCGGTGATGGTGGAATGTTCTGCCGCCGGGATCGAAAAGCCCGCCATGTCCGCGCCGTAATACTTGCGTGCAGCCAGCAATGCCACGACCGTATCGCTACCCATGAAATTGACCAAATGCGCCATGCCACCGAGGGCGGCGGATTCGTGCGAAGACACCCCGCGTGCGCCGAAATCATGCAGCTTGAACGGCAACTCCACCATTGGATTGTCGCAAGTCGCTTCGAGGGCTTGGCGAATGCTTTGCTTCACCTGCCATGACAGCGTGGCAACGGTGGTGGGATACCACACCGCCCGCAGCAATGCGGTTTCCAGATACGAGGTCAGCCAAAACGCTTGCGGGTCAGTATTGCGGATTTGTACCAACGCATTGCCGGTGGGGACAATCATGCCTTCGGGCAAGGCTTCGATTTCAATGGGCAAGAAACCGCCGTGTTGCTGCACAATCTGTTCCCAGCCTTCACGGAAAAACGGTACGCCGTGCGCGGCAAACACTGCCTCTGCCTCATCAATATCCGCTGTGGTGACAGGCTTGAGCAGGTATTCCTTGATAAACGCCTGCAAGCCAAAGAATAGCGTGTGCGGAAATTGCCCGCCGCGTGACTCGATGTAGGATGACACCACTTGCGTCCCTGCTGGGTATTGCAAAAAGTGGCTGGCTTTGTAGCTGTCGGTGTTGAGAATCAAGTTAGTGAACATAGGAAATCCTCCTGTGTTGTTACATGAGTGGCAGTCTATCTGCCACTGTTTTACCCCTCGCCCCTTGAGGGAGAGGGGGTGAGGGGTTTTACCCAATCATCGTCTTAATAATCTGAAAATGGTCTTCAAACAGCCGTTCAGGATCGAGATCGCCGAGCGGAACCCAGAAAGCGTGTTGCGCATCATCACCGCCTTTCACTTTCGGCAAACCGTGTGCATCCGGCTTGAGTTCAATCAGGAACGCATGGGTAATGGTGCGCCCACGTGCCGAACGGTAGGGGTCGTCAAATACCTGCTCTTTCACAATCGACCCTGCCAACACGGGTGCTGGTACTTTGATGCGGGTTTCTTCACGCAATTCACGAATCACCGCATCGCGCAGCTTTTCGTGCGGGTCAAGGAAACCACCGGGTAATGCCCATTGCCCTTTGCCGGGGCGGGCTTTGCGTTCGATCAGCAAGATGTGCCCAGCTTGTACCACCACCGCATCCACGGTCACAAACGTTGGTGCGTAAGGCGCGGCTTCCCAACCCTTGCGGTACTGACTGATGAATTCCCACTCACTGGCGATGTGCCGAAAGGTGTCGGATTCGCGGAAGGTTGCCAGCCAGGTTTGCATCGCAGGTGGCATGTCTCCGCTGGTTGTACCGTGCTGGAAATACTGTTCGCGCAACGGTGTCGACGACAAGCCACGCACGTTATCCACCGCGACTGATTGCCATTGCGGGAACATCGACAGGTAATAGGAACTGTGGTCTTTGCTGTGTCCGATCAAGCCGATACGTGGTGCTGCACTGCCTACTTTGGGGGGGAAACGGCAAGCGATGCCATGCACGCTTTGTTGCACGCGGGTAATCCAGCCTTGCTCGTTGTAGGTGTCGTCCAGCAATGGTGCAAGGATCAAGCGGTCGCCTGCTTCAGGGAAAGCGGCACGGATAAACTGCTCGCGTTCGGCAAATGTCCACGGGTTACGCAAGGTACGTGGCTGGCAACTCGAGCCGACCAGCACAATGACGCGCTCGGCACGCTGCAACGCGGTTTCCACCACGACCTGGTGGCCTGCATGAAATGGCTGAAACCGGCCAATGAAGACCAGAAAATCGAAATCAGGTTTGAACATGTCAGTAAGCTCCTTACTGCGAACGTTGTCCCCGGTCTATCCGGGAATGCTCAAAGTAAACGCTGTTGCGACTTGTCTGTCAACCCCCGTTGGTCGTGCGGCAATTTTGTTGGTGTGTCCTGCTTGAATCCCGCCCCGTTCTCCCCCATGCTTGACACCTGCCATGACATAACAGGTAACAAGCATGACCGCCAAAACACCCGCCATCCCCTTGATCAAAGCCCCGCGCACGGCTTACATCGAATCCCTCAACCCGCACTACAGCCCGGAACAGAAAGCCGAAGTCAAAGCCAGAATCAAACAGTTGCTGAAAGAGCAGGATGCGGTGCTGGTAGCGCACTACTATGTTGAACGCGACTTGCAGGAACTGGCGGAAGAAACCGGCGGTTACGTCTCCGACTCGCTCGACATGGCGAAATTCGGCAACGAACACCCGGCGAAAACCCTGATTGTGGCGGGTGTGCGTTTCATGGGCGAAACCGCCAAAATCCTCAACCCGGAAAAGCGCGTGCTGATGCCAACGCTGGAAGCCGAATGCTCGCTGGATCTGGAATGCCCTGCTGCCGAATTCATCCCGTTTTGTGATGCCAACCCTGACCGTACCGTGGTGGTGTATTCCAACACCAGTGCCGAAGTCAAAGCCCGTGCCGATTACGTGGTCACGTCCAGCATTGCGGTGGAACTGGTCACATGGCTGGATGAACAGGGCAAGAAAATCCTCTGGGCACCGGACAAGCATCTGGGCAATTACATCCAGCGCATCACGGGTGCAGACATGCTGTTATGGCAAGCAGCCTGTGTGGTGCATGATGAGTTCAAGTTTCGTGCTTTGGGGGACATGATTGAAAAATACCCCGATGCCGGTGTGCTGGTACACCCCGAATCACCGCAGGAAATCATCAAACTGGCGGATGCGGTCGGTTCCACTTCCCAACTGATCAAGGCTGCCCAGACCTTGCCGCACCAGCGTTTCATCGTGGCAACCGACAGCGGGATTTTCTACAAGATGCAACAGGCTGCCCCCGGCAAGGAATTCATTGCCGCCCCCACTATGGGGGAAGGTGCAACCTGCCGGAGTTGCGCCCATTGCCCGTGGATGGCGATGAATGGTCTGCACAACCTGCTCAAGGTGCTGGAAACCGGCAATAACGAGATTTTCGTGGAGGAAAGCATCCGCGTGCAAGCCTTGCGCTCCACACAACGGATGCTGGATTTTGCCAAAATGCGCCGGGGCTAAGCGGATTTTTCCACCGTAAAGATGACCCCATCCACGCCGGTGACGCGAACCCGTGTTCCGGCAGGCAGGTCAGCGCCGCGTACCCGCCAGGCAGTATCGCCCACGCGCATGGCTCCCCGCCCATTGATGATGGCTTCGGTCAGCACGTATTCCTTGCCGATGTGGCTATGCAGGCGGTTGTTGAGGTCGGGGCTATCAGATGCCACGTTTTCCTCACGGAAACGTGACTTGCGCCAGCCAAATACACTGACCAATGACACCAGCGCAAAGATCAGAATTTGCAAACCCAGAGGCATGGCAGGAAAAACCCACAGGGCAATACCGGCTACCATCGCGCCGAACCCGAACCACATCAGCACCATAGCCGGAGCCAGCACTTCCAGCGCCATTAGCAGTGTTCCGAAAATCAGCCAGTGCCAGAATTCAATACTGACGGTTACATTCATGACTTGGCATCCTTCATGGCTTTCCACAACTCATTGATGCTGCCAATGGAACCCATCAGACCGCTGGTGTCCATCGGCATGAAAATGGTTTTCTGCTGGTTGGAGTCGGCAAACTTGCCCAGGGCTTCCACGTATTTTTGCGCGACGAAGTAGTTGAGGGCTTGCACATCCCCTTCTGCTACCGCTTTGGAAACCATCTGGGTAGCTTTGGCTTCGGCGAGGGCTTCACGTTCGCGGGCTTCGGAACGCAGGAAGGCGGCGGTTTTCGCGCCTTCAGCTTCGAGGATTTGTGCTTCCTTTTTACCTTGTGCTTCGGTGATCTGGGCGCGTTTCTGGCGTTCGGCAGTCATTTGCAGGTTCATGGCGCGTACCAGTTCGGCGGGTGGCTCAATGTCCTTGATTTCGACACGCAGTACTTTCACGCCCCAGGCGTTGGTGGCTTCGTCGACAATTGCCAGCACTCGCGCACCGATTTCATCCCGCTTGCTGAGCAAATGGTCGAGTTCCAGCGAACCGCACACGGAACGCAGGTTGGTCATCACCAGATTGAGGATGGCGTTGTTCAGGTTGGCGACTTCATACGATGCCTTGGCTGGATCAAATACCTGATAGAACACTACGCCGTCGATATTGACGTTGGCGTTGTCGGCAGTAATGACCTGTTGCGGCAGGATGTCGAGCACCTGTTCCATCATGTTGACCTTGCGCCCAACCTGATAGATGACCGGAACCAGCAAACCAAGCCCCGGTTGCAGGGTGTAAACGTAACGCCCAAAGCGCTCGACGGTGTAGTTGTAGCCTTGCGGTACCATTTTCACACCCATGAAGATGAGTGCGGCGATAAAGACCAGAACGGCGATGGCAAATTCAGTCATGAATGGCTCCTTGCTGATGCAGTAGATTTGTTGTTGGTATCTAACACCAGTTTAGTCCCGCAGGCAGCAATCGGCATCTATTTCCAGATAAAGATGGGGTTATCGCTGGTGCGGGCAAGGTGGTTTTCTCTAATAAGAACTTGGCTACAGCAAGAATCTCCATTATAGTTTTTCTTATTATAGAAACCATGCCACTTTCTAAAATATGAATCTATCTGAGTACCAATCTGGTCATTATGAAGCTCAATATGAGTACCAGAGCTTTCTGCCATCCCTGATCAATCATCCTTGGGTAATCGCTGATCCTGCCCTGTTGCAACTACTGAGTCAGGCTGACCGTGCGCTGGGTGAGCTGAATGCGTTTTCGCAATTAGTGCCGGATGTCGACTTTTTCATCCAGATGTATGTTGCCAAGGAAGCGACGTATTCAAGCCGTATTGAAGGCACGCAAACGAATGTCGAAGACGCTTTCAAGGATGCTGCTGATGTCGCGCCAGAGAAACGTGACGACTGGGCGGAAGTGCAGAACTACATTCAGGCGCTGAATCATGCGGTGGCGCGACTGGAAACCCTGCCTCTCTCCAACCGTTTGTTGCGGGAGGCGCACGCCACCCTGTTGCAAGGTGTCAGGGGGGCAGGCAAACAGCCTGGTGAATTCCGCACCAGCCAGAACTGGATTGGCGTTAGCCTGAAAAACGCGGTGTTTGTTCCCCCGCACCATGAGCGGGTTGGCGAGTTAATGAGTGATCTGGAAAAATTCCTGCACGACGACACGCACTATGTTTCTCCGCTGCTCAAGATTGCGATTGCGCATTACCAGTTTGAAACGATTCACCCGTTTTTGGATGGCAATGGGCGGCTGGGGCGGTTATTGGTTCCACTGTATCTGGCTTCTGAACAGATTCTTGCCAAACCCGCGTTGTATTTGTCGGATTATTTCGAGCGCAACAAGACGGCTTATGTCGATCACCTGATGGCAGTCAGGCAAGGCAACCACTTGCGTGAATGGCTGCTGTTCTTTTTGCATGGCGTGGCAGAAACGGCGCAATCCTCCATTGCTGTCTTCAAAAGCATATTGTTGCTCAAGGAGCGTATCGACAGGGATGTATTGCCACGCTTCGGTGTACGTCGGCAGGAGAATGCGCAACAGCTCATGCGCTACCTCTACCGGAAGCCGGTTGTTGATGTGAAAACGGTTACGGCGCTGTTGGAAACCACGCAAAAAACGGCGGGGTCGTTGGTTGATGATTTGGTTAGTTATGGGGTGTTGGCGGAGATCACCGGGCAGCGGCGTAATCGGTTGTTTGTGTTTAGGGAGTATCTTGGGTTGTTTACAAGATAGGTCGGAAAGGCAAGGCAAACCGCGCCATTCACTCCTTATCCAGCACGTCTGGTTTCCGTAACACTTTTTTCTCTTCGGATGCCAAACGGCGTTCCACTTTTTTCACATCCTCAGCGGGTGGCAGGTTTTCCGGGCGAATGCCGCGTTCCAATAGCGTTTTACGCACGGCTTGATTGTTGGTGATGTGTTCGCTGGAAATGGCGGCTTCCGTTTTCATTTTGTGTTCGCGGGCGTTAAAGATGGTGATTTCCGTGGCGAAGTCTTTGGCTTTGAGGATGATGGTTGGGGCGAAATCCGCCAGTGGGCGATTGTCAGGCACGTTCCATTGGGCTTTCATGGATTGGGTTGGTTTGCCGAACAGTGCGGTATCGCCTTTGCTGCGGATCAGGGCAAAGTTCTTGTTTTCACCTGTTTGTTCGTAGATGACTTGGGAAAGTTCTTTCTCGGTTTCCGCCAGTTTTTGACGGGCAAAAACCCGTTCTGCTGCCAGTAAACGTTGCTCAATCAGTTCTGCCTTGCGTGTTTGCATGGCGAAGTAGGTTTGCGCAAAGGCGATTTGCTGTTTGCGTGGGTCGCCATTCTGGGCAATCAAATAGCAGGCGTAGCGGGTCAACATGATGTCTTCCACTTCGCGTTTACTACCAGAACCGAGTTCCACCATTTTGTTGACATCAACAAAATGGTCTGCGATAGCGTGGTCAGAAATTTCACAAGCCGTCTTGGCTTTGTTGATGGCAAGCATGAAGTTACGCCATTCGGTGTAGCCCAATAGATGTTGTAAATCGCGGGCAAGCCAGAATTCCACGCCGCCTTCCGTGTGTTGTGCGTGTGCTTCAAAGGTGGAAGTCAGGGTGTGAACCAATTCCTTTTTCATGGCTTGTCTCCGTATCACTCAAAATTATCATCATATTGGTTATGTATAGTAGCTCATTTTATTGAATTTAAGAATAGTAACAATCATAATATGCGCTATGAAACAAACCGACACTATGACAACCTCTTCCGATACCCTCGCCTCCCTGAGCCTATCGCAGCGCGAACGGCTGGCGTACATTGAGTTCCGCCTGTTTTTTCTGGGCGATGTGCGCCGTCAGGATTTGATGGAGCGTTTTGGTATTGCCCCCGCCGCTGCGACCCGCGATTTTGCGCAATACCGCGAGCTTTGCCCCGATAACCTCAGTCTGGATGGCAGCAGCAAGGCGTATGTGCTGGGCGGTGGCTTTCGACCTGCGTTTGCGCACAATGTCGAGCGCGTATTGATGATGTTGTCGCAAGGGTTTGGCGATGGGATCAGCCAGATGCAGGATGCGTTGTTGCCGTGTGAACTGCCGCCGATGTTGAACCGCCCTGCGGTTGACATCCTTGCGCCAGTGACGCGGGCAATTTATCAGCGCAAAGCGGTGCGGATGCGTTATTTCTCGCATTCCAGCGGGGTGTCGGAGCGGGAAATTGTGCCATTCGCGCTGGCAAATGATGGGTTGCGCTGGCATGTCCGTGCTTTTGACCGCAAATCCGGGGAATTCCGCGACTTTGTGTTTACGCGCATGGAATCCACCGAACTGCTGGATGGCAACCCCGCCAAACACGAACTCCCCGCGCAAGACATCCAGTGGAACCGCATTGTCGAACTCGACATCGTGCCGCACCCTGACCGTCCGCATCCTGAAATCACCGAACGCGATTACGGTATGGTTGATGGTGTGCTGCATCTGAAACTGCGGGCGGCGATGGCGGGGTATGTGTTGCGGCAATGGCAGGTCGATTGCTCGGCGGATCATAGGGTTAAGGATAAAGGGTGTCGGTTGTGGTTGCGGGATGTGTTGGCGTTGTATGGGGTGAAGAATGCGATGCTGGCGTTGGGGATATGTACAGCTAAAAAACAATGACTCACATGAAGTTGCAACTGTTGACATCAGACGCAAACCGTGCAATTCTTTATTTAACCTTTTTTGGTTTACAAGTTTCTCCTAAAATGGCATTATAATTTAACTTAACTGGGAGGCTAGGCGGCAATGGCAACTACATTTGGAAAATTTGTACGTAAACTCAGGATTGATCGAGGCAAAGTATTAGGGGATATGGCAGCAGCGTTAGGCTTGTCAAGTGCGTATTTGTCTGCTGTTGAGAATGGGAAAAAGAATGTTACTGATCAACTACTTATCGGTGTGATTGATTATTTCTCTTTGGATGAGAAAGCAACAGTAGAACTGCGAGAAGCTGCTGCAAACTCACAAACATCAGTAAAATTTGACTTACAAGATTCTCCAGAAATGGAGCGTATGTTGGTTAGTTCATTTGCAAGGAAAGTACGAGATCTTTCCCCAAATCAGCAAGGAGACTTGCTGGATTTTTTAGGTAAATTATAACAGGGTGGTTTTATTGATGAATAAAGGACGCAAGGTTAAGCCGCGATATATTAAAGATATAAGAGATCTAAGTCATTTGATAAGGCAAGAATTTGATCTCCCAAAAGCATGGTTTCCTATTGTAGAACTGGTTGAGAAACTAGCTGCAAATGAGGCTATAGAATTCATGATTCTTGCTGAAAATGAAATGCCTCATGATTACGGCTTAACATTTCCGAGGAAAAATCTTATCCAAATAAGAGAAGATGTATATGAGGATGCTGTAAGTAAAGGAGGATTTGGGCGTTTTACTATGGCACATGAATTAGGACATTTATTTTTACATCGAAATGAGCCAGCCTTTGCAAGGAATCAATCAGTTACCAAACACCAAACTATTGAAGACTCAGAATGGCAAGCCAACAAGTTTGCTCAAGAGCTTTTGGTTGATGTTCGTCATCTTGACCCATACTCAACTCCCGAATTAATGGCTAAAAAATTTGGCATTACCGGACAAGCAGCACAGGTAACATTTAATGCATTGAAAAGAGAAGGGATACTAAGATAGATAAGGCTCTATGCGGGAACACAGAGCCTTAGTTTTTTAAGTAGCCTACAGAAAGAAGGTGAACAGAGCGCACCACACTTTCTATATTTGCAGAACCACTTTGTATTGGCGTGCTGAGTATAGTTCTGAAAATAGGGTATGTCCAATTCGCTCAATAGCAAAGAGGATACTGACATGAGTATGTGTCACTACCCTAGAGCGGTGTTTGTGCGTGCATATCACCGTTTTCGCTTTGGACAGTGGGAGTTTGTGCGCCAGCACTGCCGTAGCTATCCGGGGCAATTGTCTTTTCCTTGGTAAATCATGAATATCATGAACCGATGATGCTTTATTGGTCAAAAATAGACAAATCCGGTGCTTATGCGCCGGATGATGCTACCTCATGATTAAATGGAAAATATAGAAGATTCTTTAAGGGTTTCTAATCAATTATTAGTAGACAATTCACTGGAGTGACCCTTTCTCTACCCCCTGACGATCAAACCCGCCTCGAAGTCCGCCTGCAAGACAAAACCGTGTGGCTTTCCCTCACCGACAATATTTAGAAATGATGTTTGCCGAAATTACTGAACGTTGAATCCCAAAAACGCCCGCAAATCCCCATTCCCCAACGCCCCCCGACGCGGTGGCAACTTATCCACATCTGCCGCCATCACCTCCCGATACGCCGCCCGCACAAACGCCATGCACAGCGGAGCAACCGCCCCCGTTTCCGCCTCGGTTTTGGTCGCTTTATCCCGAATCTGCCGCTGAAACGCCTCCAGCACCGCCACATCATCCGTCAATGCCTGCAACAAATCCGGGAACACCACGGTAGGCATCGTGTGTTCGCGCATCACCCACAACGCACTCAGGGTGGCGCGGCTGATGTAAAAGAACCGCTTCAGCTTGATGTCCGGCGCATCCAGCGCGGCAATCATATTGTGCGCCATCGCGCTGTAATGGTGGAATGTCGCCTTGGCGTTGAAGGTACGCACCACCATCTCACGCAGCAGCGCCGCCCGTTGCGGGTCTTCGCGGTAAACCAGCGGTGAAATCAGCCATTCCTGAATCACGCTGTTGCCGCTGTTAGCGAGTGTCATCGCCTTGCGCACATCCCAGCCGCCAATATCCAGCACCGCGTTGACAGGCAGTTCGATCACATCGCGTTCCGGGTCAAGCTGGATGTACCACTCTGGCGCATGGGCATACACAAAGCGCACGTCGTAATCACTATCCGGCGACGGAAAGCCCCACGAACGGCTGCCGCTTTCAATCGCGCTAATAATCGTCACCTGATGCTGGCGAGCCAGCTCCTCCAGCTTGCCCAACACTTCCGTGCGGATGCTGGTATTAATCAGTTCCTGCATTTACACCTTCCCCTGATAACGTTGCAACACCTGCCCAATCTCCTCCAACGCCCGCTCCGCCGCGTGCGGACAGCTCACTGCCTCGCTGATCGAGCCGAAATGCTGTTCCAGACAATCGGTCAGCAACTGGCGGATGGCATCCGTATCCGGCGCATCCGGCAAGCGGCTGGCGAGATATACCCGTTCCAGATCGGCTTCCTTGCGGGCAAAGTAATCTTCCAGTTGCGGCAGCGTCCATTCACCCCGGCGGATCGCTTTCATCTGTTCGGCATCGCGCTGCAAATCCATGTCCTGATGCATCAGCAATTGCTCAACCTCACCCAACAAACGCACCACGTGGTAGGCGAATTTCACGTCATAACCGAATTGCTCCGTCAATTCCTTGCGCTTGCCCTCCGGCTGTTTGGTTCGGATTTTGTGCATCTGCCCGTAGGCATAGCCCTTGAACTTCGCCCAGCAGCCTTTGTGCAAAAACAGTTGCCGCCGCTCGCGCACCAGCTTGCCGATGGGCGAGGCATACAGCACGCAATTTTCCGGCACATACAGGCTGTCGATAATGTTGGGGTTATTGTCAGCCAGCAGGCGGAAATACTTGGCAATCGCAAACACCGTCACGTCATACACCCGCCCCTTGCCACCCAAGGCTGCCGCATCGCGGATATGGTGCTGCTGGTATTGCTCGAATTGTACCGAGTAGTTATCAAAACCCGGAATTTCGCCGCGCAAATGCGGGAACATCATGGTTTTGGGCGGAATGGCGAAGGCGTAGATGTCCATGTCCGAACTGTCGTTGCTGACCCCATACGCCACCGAACCCATGATGACTTCGTACTGCACGGCACTGCTGAGAAAATCCGGCGGGCTGGGCAGGAGCTTTTTTTGCTGGAGTGACTGGATGTGGCTGCTCATACGTACTGGCTAATCTCTTTATCTCAAATTTCATATATTTTGAAACAAATACGAAATTTTGGCTATAATGATTTCAATTACCTTTATTTTTGAGATAATTGTGATTAAGCATCCACCCTTCAAGGATCAAACCCCTACTGCTGCATTCGCAGAGGTGTTTGTTGAAATCAACCAGCGTTGTCCTGAAAAGCTGATGGAATACATGGCTTTCCAGCGCCCAGTGGATGAGAAAGGGCGTTACCTTCACTTCGATGAAATGCGTTATCGGGTAAAGCCTGAGCTGAATGCCGAGTGGGTGTGGGCGGCACTACGTTATTCGCGTGACAGACAATTAACGCCCTTGGTAGCCTTGGGCGACCCTGCTGTTATCTGCCAATACCTGCAAACACCCACTATCCAGCAGGCACTGTCGATGGTGGATCGGTACACCAGTGCCTCCGCTCTCGATTTGATGAGCAGCAAAATCGGTGAAAAGACCCAACTGAATCACTACCTCATCAATGACCTGATTGAGGACGAAGCGATCAGCAGCAGCCAGCTCGAAGGGGCAGCGACCACGACGCTGGTAGCCAAAGAGATGCTGAAACGTAAACGCAAACCGCGCACCTCGGATGAAAAAATGATTCTGGGCAATTTCAGGATGATGCAGTTTGCGTGGGAACAACGTCACCAGCCGCTCAGTATTGAATTCATCGCCGACCTGCACCGCATTGGCGTTGAGGGAATTGATGATGCCAAATACACACCGGGACGTTTTCGGCGCACCGATGATGTGGTCGTCGTTGGCAAAGATGACGAGATCGTGCATCAGCCTCCACCAGCAACCGCCTTGAAGGAACGCTTGCGGCGCTTCGCTGACTGGATCAATACTTGCCACGATGATGCAGAAAGCAATGCCTACATCCATACACTGATCAAGGCGATTACCCTGCACTTTACCATCGGGTATGAACACCCGTTCCGCGATGGCAATGGGCGGGTTGCTCGTGGTCTGTTTTACTGGTTCATGTTTAAGCATGACTACACCGCGTTTCGTTATATCGCCATTAGTACCTTATTGAAAAAAGCCCCGATCCAGTACGGCAAGTCTTACCTTTACACCGAAACGGATGGCATGGATTTAACCTATTTCATTGATTATCAATGCAGGATTATTGTGCGGGCGATTCGGGGATTCCTTGATACCTACCAGAAAATACGCCGCGACATTGAGGCGTTTGACCGTTGGTTATGGGATAGCGGACTGTATCGCCAACTGAATGATAAGCAACGGATGCTGTTCAATATTGCCAAGGACGATAGCAACCAACACTTTACGGTGCGCGGTGTGGAAAACAACCTGAGGTGCTCCTACAACACGGCAGCGGCGGCACTCAATGGCTTGGTAGACCTGGGATTATTCCGCAAGCAGAAAGAAGGTCGGGAATGGGTGTATGTGTTGCTGGATAAACAGGCTATCCAGAAAAGCTGGAAAAGCTGATCCCCCCTGGTGTTGATACCGACCGACCAGTAAACGCTGCGCTTGGGGTTGTCCACAAAGCCGACCTATTGGCGTTCATCCTGTAAAGCAGGTATAAGTGTCATAACCATTCACGACCCCTTGGCACTGCAATGACAAGAATTCTATCCGCCTGTTTTATCGGTATCTTTTTGTCCGGCTGTTCGCTGGTGCAAGGGCAGTACGATGCCTTGCTCAACCCGCGCGAATCCGGCAAGGCTTTCGCTGCCGTCACCCGTCAGGTTTCACCGTCGGTGGTGTCGGTACAGTCGGAATTCCCCATTGACCCTGCCTCCCTGCAACTGTCGCCTGTCGAGCAGGATTTCCTCAGGCGCTATTTCGGCGAGTTGCCTAAACCGCGAGACAATCTGCCGCCCGAGGATGTGTTTGATGTTGCCCAGGGGTCAGGGTTTGTATTCAGGACAGAAGGCGGGCGCACCTACGTCCTCACGACCAACCATCTGGTGGAAAATGCCAGCAAGGTGCGGGTGGTGTTGTTGAACGGTCAGGAACTGGATGCCACCGTCAAGGGCGTGGATTCCCATTCCGACATTGCGTTGCTGGAAATGCCTGCGGTGGATGTGCCGCCCCTGCCGCTGGGCAATTCGACGCAACTGGATGTGGGGGAATGGGTGCTGGCAATCGGCAACCCGTTCGGCTTGCAACACACCCTGACAGTGGGGGTAGTCAGTGCCAAGGGGCGCACAGAACTGGGTATCAACGATTACGAGGATTTCATCCAAACCGATGCTGCCATCAACCCTGGCAATTCCGGCGGCCCGCTGGTCAATCTGGATGGGCAAGTGGTGGGTATGAATACCGCCATTTTCAGTAGCAGTGGTGGTTACATGGGGATTGGTTTCGCCATTCCGGTCAATTTCGTCAAAAGCGTGGCGGATCAGCTTATCCAGCAGGGTACGGTCGTGCGCGGGCAGATCGGGGTGATGCTCCAGCCGCTGACCCGTGACGTGGCTCAACGTCTGCAACTGGAGCGTGGGCAGGGCGGTATTCTGGTGACAGGGGTACAACCCGGTTCACCTGCTGCGCGGGCGGGTGTGCAAGTCGATGATGTGATTATCAGTTTTGCCGGTCAGCCGGTGGTGGATGTGGGCGATTTCCGCAACCGGGTGGCGGCCTCCAGCCCTGGCAGCCGTCAGGAACTAGGGGTTTTGCGGCGGGGAGCACGTGAAACTTTGGCGGTAGATATGGGACGCTTACCGTAACCCTTCATTTTTCATGAATTTTATATTTATAAATTATTGATAAATAAACAACTATTTTTTCATTATAATAATTAAAAAATACAATCATTATTTCTAAATCCTTCTGTGTATTTCTATAGTAGTATCCGCTCCGAAAGGGATAGGGGGTGCTGCTGTATATATCCCTTTTGGCTAGAAAGAACAAAAAATAAACATTTTGACCATCAATCTATAGCTAGGAGGAACCATCATGAGTATGGAGTATGTCGATCTTGACCCGCAAGAAACGGCGGAATGGCAAGAAGCCATTGATGTCGTGGTTGAGCGCGTCGGTGCAGAACGCGCCCGCCACTTGCTGCAAAAAACCATTGAGAAAGCATTCGAGTCTGGCATTGAGCCACCCGATATGCACACGCCTTACGTCAACACCATTCCTGTCGCGCAACAGCCTGTTTATCCGGGAAATTTAGAGCTGGAACGCCACATTTTGCGGGCATTGCGCTGGAATGCCACTGCGATGGTGGTACGTGCTAACCGCAAACCTGCTTCCCCCGGCGGTCACATTGCCTCATTCCAATCTTCCGCGATTATGTACGAAGTCGGTTATAACCACTTCTGGAAAGGGCATGATCATCCGAATGGCAGCGATATGTTGTTTATTCAGGGACATACCGCACCTGGTACGTATGCGCGCGCTTTCGTCGAAGGGCGGATCACCGAAGAGCAGTTAGAAAACTTCCGTATTGAAGCCGGTGGCAAGGGCATTTCGTCGTATCCACATCCGTATTTGATGCCCAATTTCTGGCAGTTCTCCACCGTTTCAATGGGCTTGGGGCCTATCATGGCTATCTACCAGGCACGTTTTTTAAAATATTTGGAAAACAGAGAGTTAACCAAGAAATCTGAAAATCATGCGGAAGGACGTAAGGTTTGGGCGTTCTTGGGCGACGGTGAAATGGATGAACCGCAATCCCAAGGCGCGATTGCGCTGGCTTCCCGCGAAAAACTCGACAATCTGGTGTTCGTGGTTAACTGTAACCTGCAACGCTTGGATGGCCCGGTACGCGGCAACAGCAAAATCGTGCAAGAACTGGAAGGCAATTTCCGGGGCGCGGGCTGGAATGTGATCAAGGTGCTGTGGGGTTCCGGCTGGGATCGTCTGCTGGATGACCCGCAATACGGTCAGTTACTGCGCAAGCTGATGATGGAATGCATCGACGGCGAATACCAGAACTTCAAGAACAAGGGCGGTGCGTACATCCGTGAACGCTTCTTCGGCAAATACCCAGAGCTGAAAGCGATGGTTGCCGATATGACCGACGAGCAGATTTACTACGATCTGATGCGTGGCGGTCACGATCAGGAAAAAGTCTACGCGGCGTACCACAATGCGGTGACGACCGTGGGTCGCCCGACCGTCATCCTCATGCACACCGTCAAAGGTTACGGCATGGGCGAAGCGGGCGAAGGCATGAATATCAGCCATCAGCAGAAAAAGCTCAGTTCCGACCAATTACTGAAACTGCGTGACCGCTTTAATATTCCGGTTTCAGAACAACAAGTTGAAGGCGCGGAATTCTACAAGCCCGCCGCTGATTCGCCGGAAATGCAGTATTTGCATGAACGTCGTCAAGCCTTGGGTGGTTATTTACCGAACCGTCCGCAAAATTTCGAGACATTGCCAATTCCTGATCTATCTATCTTTGATGCGCTGTTGAAAGACACTGGCGAACGCACCATGTCCACCACGATGGCGATGGTGCGGGTGATGGTAGCGATTGCACGTCACAAGGAATTGGGGCCGCGTTTAGTGCCGATTGTGCCGGATGAAGCGCGGACTTTCGGTATGGAAGGCATGTTTCGCCAGGTCGGCATTTACTCCCCGGAAGGGCAGAAATACGAGCCGGAAGATGCCAACGACATCATGCCTTACAAGGAATCCAGCAAGGGGCAGTTGCTGGAGGAAGGCATTAACGAAGACGGCGCTATGTCCTCGTGGATTGCGGCTTCCACCTCGTATGCCAACAACCACAAGATGATGATTCCGTTTTATATTTTTTATTCCATGTTCGGTTTCCAGCGGGTTGGTGACCTGGCGTGGGCAGCGGGCGACATGCTGGCACGCGGTTTCTTGGTCGGCGGCACGTCAGGGCGTACCACGCTTAACGGCGAAGGTTTGCAACATCAGGACGGTCACAGCCAGTTGTTTGCCGGTTTCATCCCCAACTGCAAGTCCTATGACCCGACCTTCGCCTATGAAGTGGCGGTGATTGTGCATGACGGCATGAAGCGCATGTATCAGGACGGTGAAAACGTGTTCTATTACCTCACTACCCTGAACGAAAACTATGCCATGCCCGCCATGCCGGAAGGCGCAGAAGCAGGCATCATCCGGGGCATGTACCGCTTGCAAACGGCGGCAGGCAAGGCGGCAAACCGGGTGCAATTGCTGGGTTGCGGCTCAATCCTGCGCGAAGTGATGGCTGCTGCCGAGTTGTTGCAAGCCGATTGGGGCGTGGCAGCCGACATTTGGGCAACGCCAAGTCTGAACGAATTGGCACGGGATGGCGCAGCGTGTGCGCGGTGGAATTTGCTGCATCCTGATCAGGAAGAGCGCAAGCCGTGGGTCACGCAATGCTTGGAAGGTCAGCAAGGCCCTGTTATTGCTTCCACTGATTACATCCGCAGCTTTGCCGAGCAAATCCGTGCGTATGTGCCGGGGGATTACCACGTGTTAGGCACAGACGGTTTCGGGCGTTCCGATAGCCGTGATGCGTTGCGCTCACATTTCGAGGTAGACCGTTATTACGTCACCGTAGCGGCGCTGAAAGCACTGGCCGACCAGCAAAAAACCAGCCAAGCCAACGGCAACATCACGGTGAAAACCGTGCTGGAAGCACTGGCGAAATACGGCATCGACCCTGAAAAACCCAACCCGCTGTACGCCTGATCTGGAGTTGATTTTATGAGTATTGAAATTCGTGTTCCCGACATTGGCAATTTCGCTGATGTCGATGTGATTGATGTGTTGGTGAAGGTTGGCGATACCGTTGCGATTGACGATGCGCTGATTACGCTCGAATCCGACAAAGCATCAATGGATATTCCCGCCCCGCGTGGTGGGGTGATCAAGGCAATCAACATCGCTGTGGGCGACAAGGTTTCCGAAGGCTCCCTGATCCTGTTGCTGGCTGATGCCGGTGAAGCCAGCGTCAACGTGGCTTCGGCTGCCGCCCAGCCGAAAGTCTCCGGTGGTGCTGCCGCTGCCGTGCCGGTCACGGTGGTCACGCCGACCGGTCTGGAAGACATCTGCGTGCCGGACATCGGCAACTTCAAGGATGTCGACGTGATTGAAGTGTTGGTGCAGGTCGGGGACGTGGTGGCAGCGGAAGACTCGCTGATTACGCTCGAATCCGACAAGGCATCGATGGAAATTCCCTCGCCCAAAGCGGGCAAGGTCAAGGAGATCAGGATTGCGGTCGGTGACAAGGTTTCCGAAGGCAGCCTGATTCTGGTTTTGGAAGTGGCAGGCGCATCATCCTCAGAGGCTGCTCCGGTTGCAGCCGCCATGCCTGCCGCTTCCCTTTTTGTTTCCCCGGCGACCAATGCCCCGGCGGTGGATGCGGAAAGTTTCCGCCGCGCCCACGCCAGCCCGTCAGTGCGGCGCATTGCGCGTGAACTGGGCGTTGACCTGACGCAAGTGGCAGGCTCAGGCTCACACGGGCGCATTACCGAAGCCGATGTGCGCAACTTTGGCAAAGGTGGCAGTGCTGTGGTCGCACAAGCTGCTACACCTGCACCAGCAGCAAAACCTGCCGCACCTGCTGGCGGTGAAATGGGTATTCCGCTGATTACCCAACCCGATTGGAGTCAGTTTGGTGCAATCGAAACTGTGCCGATGTCGCGGATTGGCAAACTTTCCGCCAAGCATTTGCACCGCGCATGGCTAAACGTGCCGCAAGTGACCCATTTCGACGAAGCCGACATCACTGAACTGGAAGCCTACCGCAACAGTTTGAAAGACAAGGCCAAGGCAATGGGCTTCAACTTCACCCCGCTGGTGTTCATGCTGAAAGCGGTGGTCGCCGCTCTCAAGGAATACCCGAAATTCAATTCGGCACTGGCGGACGATGGCGAAAACCTGATCCAGCGCAAGTTTTATAACATCGGCATTGCGGTGGATACGCCGGATGGCCTGGTTGTGCCCGTCATCCGCGATGTCGACCGCAAAGGCTTGTTTGAACTGGCACGCGAACTCGGCGAAGTGTCGAAAAAAGCCCGCGATGGCAAGCTGAAGGCGGCGGACATGCAGGGTGGCTGTTTCACCATTTCCAGCCTTGGCGGGATTGGTGGCACGAACTTCACCCCGATTGTCAACGCACCGGAAGTCGGCATTCTCGGCCTGACCCGTGCGCAAGAGCGCCTCAAGCGCGTGAATGGCGAAATTGTCGACCGTCTGCTGCAACCACTGGCGGTGTCTTACGACCATCGCGTGATTGATGGCGCGTATGCGGCACGTTTCGTCAGCCATATCGCGTTTGTGTTGTCCGACGTGCGTAACCTGATCCTGTAATGCGGGGAGTTGAATCATGAGTAACTTGAAAGCAGATATTTCCTGCCAGATGCTGGTGTTGGGTGCAGGCCCCGGCGGTTACACCGCTGCCTTCCGTGCTGCCGATCTGGGGCTGCAAACCGTGCTGGTGGAACGCTGGAGCACCTTGGGTGGTGTGTGTTTGAACGTCGGCTGCATTCCGTCCAAAGCCTTGCTGCACGCGGCAAAAGTGCTGGACGAAGCGCACGAAGTCGCCGATTGCGGCATTGAATTTGCCCCGCCCAAAGTCGACATCGACAAACTGCGCGGCTGGAAAGAAAAGATCGTCAACCGCTTAACCGGCGGTCTGTCGGGCTTGGCAAAACAGCGCAAAGTGCAGGTGGTGAATGGCGTGGGGACATTCCTCGACCCCAACCACGTTGAAGTCATCGGCAACGACGGCAAAAAAACCGTGGTGCGTTTTGAAAAAGCCGTGATTGCGGCGGGTTCGGAAGCGGTGAAATTGCCCTTCATTCCAGATGATCCGCGCGTGATCGACTCCACGGGTGCGCTGGAATTGGCGAGCGTGCCGGAACACATGCTGGTCATCGGCGGCGGTATTATCGGGCTGGAAATGGCAACGGTTTACGCCGCCCTCGGTTCTAAAATCACCGTAGTCGAAATGCTGCCCGGCATTATCGCGGGCGCGGACAAAGACGTGGTGAAACCGTATTTCACCCGCATTAAAAAGCGTTATGAAAACATCTGGTTAGAAACCCGTGTGACCAAAGTCGAAGCCACAGCGGCAGGCATGAAAGTCACCCTTGAAGGCAAACAAGCGCCCGCCGAACCGCAATTGTATGACCGCGTATTGGTCGCAGTTGGGCGCACGCCGAACGGCAAGCGCATCGGTGCGGAAAAAGCGGGTGTGGCGGTGGACGAACGCGGCTTTGTGCAAGTGGTCGACACGCAAATGCGCACTACCCAGCCACACATCTTCGCGATTGGCGACATCATTGGGCAACCGATGCTGGCGCACAAAGCGGTTCACGAAGGCAAAACCGCTGCCGAAGCTGCCGCTGGCATGGCAAGCCACTTCGACGCACGGGTGATTCCATCCGTTGCCTACACTGACCCTGAAATCGCCTGGGTCGGCGTGACCGAAGAAGAAGCCAAAGCCAAAGGCATGAACATCGGCAAAGGCGTGTTCCCGTGGGCAGCCAGCGGACGTTCGCTATCCTTGGGGCGCGACGAAGGCATGACCAAGCTGATTTTCGACGCGGAAACCGACCGCGTGATCGGTGCGGGCATTGTCGGCACGAACGCAGGCGATTTGATTGCCGAAGTCGCGCTGGCAATCGAAATGGGCGCGAATGCCACCGACATCGGCTTGACGGTGCATCCGCACCCCACACTGTCCGAAACGGTGGCAATGGCAGCGGAAATGTTTGAAGGCTCGATTACCGACCTGATTCCGCCGAAGAAAAAACACTAAACTGAACGCGGTTTAGGCAAAGAAAAAGGCGAGGCAACTCGTCTTTTTCTATTACGGGCATTTAAACGCAGTCAACTGTTCCTCACACCGGCTGGGTTTGTTGTCGGGTAGCGGCACAGCATCCGCCAGAATGTCACACGCAACCTGCCAGGCACCCTTGAACTGGTGTTCCGTTTCCATGCGGTAAAGCTGCCCGATCACGTCACTGGTGGCGCAATCCCTTTTTCTGTCCACCGCCAGTGCTGACTGGTAGACGCGGAATGCCTGCTCGTACTGGCCTGCGGCAAAATAACGGTCAGCCACGGCGATATAAAACTGCTTATCCAGCCCTACCTTGTTGGCGGGGTTAATGCTGCGGGCGGCAAGGCAGCTTTCGTCATTGATCAGTGTCTCCATACCATCCAGCGGAGCGGCATACGCACGGGCAATGCACAGGCTGTTCGGCATCCAGTCGGCTTTGGTGTTGATTTTGGTGGCACGCACCAGCGCCAGTTCTGCTTCAGTCGCGCTTTGCAGTGTGCCCGGCGCAAGCAGCAAAACCCCCATGTTTGCCCAGGCGAAAGCATTATTGCAGTTCAGGTCGAGTGCCTGTACATATTTTTCCATAGCTGGAATGGGTTGGTGATTATTGAATAATATTTTGCCATCCCCATCTAACTGGTTGGATGCCAGTTTTGCCTGCCCACTGGGCAGCGGGCGTTGCGGATCATCACATTTTTCTAGCAATTCCCGCACACTGGGTAATTCAATCAGGGGGGCAGTGCCTGCTGCGGTGGCAGTACCGCTTTCTGCCTGTGGTGCGAGCGTAATGACGCTGGTAGGCATTTCCTGCGGCTCGAATGCACTTGCATCCAGCAGGTCAGGCAACATCATTTTAGGCGCGGGTGCAGGCGCTATCACGGGCGGGATAAAGTTCGGAATGCGGATCGCAACCTGCGGGATTTCCGTTACTGCCATTTCCTTGCAGACCTGGGTCTGGGGGTAATCCGGGCACAGCAATCTGGTTTTGTCCCGCGCAGTACTCAGGGTTTGGTTGAGGATGTGGCGCAAGGTATCATTGTCGCTGGTTAGCCCTTTCCATTCGGCTGATTTCAGGCGTTTCAACAAGGTATCCAGACTGGCGGGGGTAATGTCGCTGCTTTTCAGTTGGGAACAGTGGTCAAACCAGGACTGTAAGGCGCTGTCAGGATGTTCAATCACATCGGTTTCACCCGAACAGTAGTAATACAGGTTGTGGCTGGCGGAAGCGACGTTCAGCAGACGGATACGGCTTTCCCGCAGCATCTCGATGATCAGATCCATGTTCAGCGCCTTGTCGCTGCGGCTGCCCAGTTCACGCTGGAAAATGAACATGCGCCCTTCCAGTTCCACTTGCAGGAACAGCTTGCCCTGATCCTGATACACCGAGCCAACAATGTTGTGCCGCCCGAAAATGCTGGAAATGAATTCCACCACATCAGTGATGGAAATACCGGTTTCCGGCAGCTTGATGCTGGAACCCAGCAGGTAATCTTCGGAATTGCCGGTGACAGCGCCGATGTTGATGTTTTCATCATTGCTGGTGCGTTTGACGGTGGTATAGATGGAGTTTTCCGCATCCAGCAGTTCGCGTTTGAGCAGGTTGGCGATGATGCGCCCACTGTCGGCATGGCTGTCAGCCAGGGATTTGGGCACGGAAAACGGCTTGACCAGCACCAGTTGCGAGCTTTGGTAGGCTTTCCAGACCACAAAAGCCACGATCAGGAACAGCCCTAAGGTAGCAAACAGGCGTAAAAACCCCATCAGCCTCTCCGTCAGCAGGCGCATCACGTCGAGTGAATGGATTCCCCAGTTGTGCAGGCGTTCCCGCCATTTTCCCCAGCGGGTCTCTGCCGTGAGGGCAGGTATTTCGGTAGGGGTGCTGTGTTCAGTCATGGTTGTGGCCCGTAGCGAGGTTTACACCGGAGTATAGGCAAAATGTTGCACGTTTTATGGCAAGATAGGCGTATGTAACAGTAACAAAGAGAGTATTACCATGAATGTGCAAATCAACGTCGACATGACCCCGGAAGAACTGCGCCGCCTGATGGGCTTGCCGGATGTGCAGGAATTCAACCAGAAAGTCATGGAGCAAATGCTGCAAAAAATGCAAGAAGGCGCAGAGGGCTTTGATCCTACGGGTATTTTTAAATCCAGCATCGTCAACAATGCTGATGCCATGAAGCACTGGATAAACCTGTTCGGCAATTTCGCCAGTGGCAAGAGTGCATAACAAACAGTAATCCTGCACAAAATCTGCAAAACATTTCTGCGGTATCTCCACATTAACAGGACAATACCTGCACAACTGATCCGTACCATGCATTCCTGACACTACTCACTGAACCGGCGACTGGCTCATGAATAACAATAAGCCGCATAGCCTTAGAGTCTGTTTTGCTGGTGGGTTTGACAAACCCGGAGACCCCTCCGAATGCCGGTCAGCGGTGCGACACCCGTTGGTCGGCATTCTTTGTCTTTCCGGTACTACAATAGATTTTTTATGGTAATTTCTTGGGTTTAGGGCATTAGAGGGTCAGGCATGAACAAACGCATACTCATTGCAGACGACGACCCCCATATCCGCGATGTCATCAGTTTCGCGCTGGAAAAAGCGGGTATGCAGGTCACACAGGCCGAAGAAGGCCGACAGGCACTGGAAACATTCCGTAGCCAGTCCGCCGACCTGATTGTGCTGGACATCAATATGCCGGAACTCGACGGGCTGGAAGTCTGCCGTGAAATCCGCAAATTTTCTGACGTGCCCATCCTGTTCCTGTCATCCCGCGATGATGAAATCGACCGTATCCTCGGTTTGGAAATCGGCGGGGATGATTACGTCACCAAACCGTTCAGCCCACGCGAACTGGTGGCAAGGATCAATGTCATCCTCAAGCGCACCCAGCCAAGCAGACCACCGGCAACTGAAACCCAGCCCGGCATCCTGCAATATGGCAAACTCAACATCTTGCCAGAGCAACACGCCGCAAGCTGGAACAACCAGCCCCTCAGCTTGACTGCTACCGAGTTTGCCATGCTGCAAATGTTTACCCGTCAGCCTACCCGCGTGTTCAGCCGCGACAGCATCATGAACAGTGCGTATGATGGCAATGTGTATGTCAGTGACCGCACCATCGACAGCCATATCCGTCATATCCGCCAGAAATTTGCCGATATAGGCTGTGAAAACGTCATCGAAACCGTCCATGGAGTAGGTTACAAACTCGCCACATGCCAATAAATGCCCGCCTGCCGCTGCCACGCAAAACGCTGTTCCGCTTGCGCAGCATTCTGCTGGTCGTAATGCTGGCAGTGTTGGCTTTGCCTTTGGGCGGTTTGTATTTTTTCCGCATTTATGAAAATGAACTGGTACAACAGACCGAGCTGGAACTGATTGCTCAGTCGGCAGCCTTATCAGCCACCTTTCGCCAACTAGTGCGGGATCAGCAGCGCGAAAACGATTTCGGCTACATCCAGTTTTCTTCCTCTCTGACCCAGCCGTATGCACCCTATGCCGCAAGGGTGCAAGCCGGTGATTCGTTTTACACTCCCGTCATACCGAGGGTAAACCTGATTGATCCGATTGCCCCGCCGCGCCCTGAAGCCCGCCCCAGTACCGAAGCGGTTGATCCGCTGGCTCGCAAACTCGGCGAACACATGATGCAAATCCTGCGGGATACCCAGCAGATTACCCTGACCGGTATCCGCGTGCTGGATGCCAACGGCACGGTCATTGCCGGGCGTGAAGAAGTCGGCCTGTCATTGGCACACATCCCTGAAGTAAAACAGGCATTGCAAGGCCAGTATGCCAGCATCATCCGCCAGCGGGTTTCCGATGAGCCGCCCCCACCGCTGTATTCGATCAGCCGGGGAACGCATATCCGTATCTTCATTGCCTTCCCCATTATCGAAAACGAGCGTTTGCAAGGGGTGATGTATCTTTCCCGCACCCCCACCAACATCATCAAACACCTGTATGAAAACCGGGGCATGGTGTTCCTTGCCACCCTGAGTTTGTTGGCACTGGCAGTGTTGCTGGTACTGTTTGTTTCCTCAACCATTTCCCGCCCGATCCGCGAGCTGTTGCGCCAGACAGAACGGGTAAGGCAAGGGGAACAGCTTGCGGTAGAACCCATCCAGAACCCTGTCACTCAAGAAGTGGCGCAACTGTCAGAAAGTTTCGCAGGCATGTCGCACGCACTGGCGGAACGTTCGGATTACATCCGCCGCTTCGCTACCCATGTGTCCCACGAATTCAAAACCCCGCTGACCGCCATGCAGGGTGCGCTGGAACTGCTGCATGACCATCTGGATACCATGCCACCGGCACGTTCCGAAAAATTCATCCAGAACCTACTGGCGGATACCCAGCGTCTCAAGCAACTGGTCAACCGCCTGCTGGAACTGGCACGTGCTGATGCCCTCGAACCCAGCAAGGAAACCAGCACCCTGCCTGACATTTGTAAGTCACTTAAAAGCCGCTATCAGGATCGCGGGCTGGAACTGCATTTCGGCAATGCCCTGCCGACCACGCCCTTGGCGATTGCCCCTGATGCCCTCGAAGCCATTTTCAACAACCTGCTGGACAACAGTCTGCAACACGGGGCGCACCGGGTAGACATCCACACCCGCTACTGGGTAGGAACCCTGCAAGTGCGCCTGCATGACAATGGCGAAGGCATTTCCCCTGCCAACCGTGACAAGATTTTCACTCCCTTTTTCACCACCAAGCGCAGCAAGGGTGGAACCGGCCTCGGGCTGGAAATCATTGCCTCCATCCTCAAGGCTTACGGCGGCAACATCCGTCTGGGCGAAGCCAGCCAGGGCGCAGAATTCGTGCTGGAACTGCCGCTGGAAAAGTCCGAACCCGAACGCAAGGGTCGTAACCATTCCCCACGATTATCGTCTTCCTGATACCGGTCAACAGGTTGCCCGTCTCCTTCCCCCGCACAGAAAACCAGAATAAGCAGCAGGAAAAGTTTGTTGGGGTGGTGAACCATGCGTTACCTGAAAATCTTGCTGTTGTGCCTATTGGCCTGTGTGCCTGCGATTCCTTCCGCATTCGTCGCTCCCGCTCAGATCACGTTGGAGAGTCAGAACAACTGGGGCGATGCCAATCCGCAGGATATTCAGGCTGCCTTGCAATCAGTCATTGAAGTGATCGCTCCCTATACTGCTGGGCGCAAGTTCGGCACGATCATTGTGCGCAAAAGCAATGCTGCTCCCATTTCCCTGTATGAGAAAGGCGTTAATGGTGAATACATCATCATGCTCAATGTACAGGGGCGGCACTGGTCACAGCTTGCTTACCAGTTTTCCCATGAAATGTGTCACCTGATGAGCAATTACGATCTGGCTCCCAACAATATTTCCCGCCAGCAATGGTTTGAGGAAGCCTTGTGCGAAGCCTTCAGCCTGTTTACGCTGGAGCGGATGGCAGCATACTGGGCAGAACACCCGCCTTACCCCGGCTGGAAGGATTACGCACCACGCTTCACCGAATACCTGCAAGACAACATGATGCAGACACACCGTCGCTTGCCGCTCGGTATGAAACTGCCAACCTGGTATCAGGAATACCACCAGCTTCTCAGTGATGACCCTATCGCCAGAGATCGTGACCTGAATGAGCTGGTAGCCAACCAGTTGCTGCCTGTTTTCAATGCAAACCCGGAAAATTGGATGGCTATCAATTACTTGAATCTAGGGGATGACAGGGGAGACAAATCCCTGCAAAAGTACCTGCATGACTGGGAACAAAACGCGCCCCCCAACCTGCAAGCCCCGGTCAGGGAAATCCGCAAGCTGCTGTTGAAGAACTCTGCATAAACCATTCTTCAGAAACAGGTTTTAGCCGCAGTAAAAAAACTCTATTATGATAGTGGCTAGACGCTGAACTTTTCAGTGTGACTTTTATCAATAAATATAACAAAAATACATTCACGGGGAACACGCCATGAACAAACCAATGCTGTTACTCGGTGCACTGACGATTTTCATGATGGGCTACTGGATTCCTGAAGACCGTCATGTTCCGGTAGAAGGCGCCAAACCATACGACTGGAACCCAGCCTCATTCTGGTACGTGGGCGGTCTGAACGCGCAAAAAGGAATCAATATTTTCGCCAGTAAGGGAACACCCGTGGAAGCGACTACGGGCGGCTGGGTTATTTACCGCGAAAATGACCCGGAAGGTGACAATTCCGTGTGGGTGCTGGGGGCAAAATGGCGCTTGCACCACTACGCCAATATGGACAGTGTAAACGTCCAACCAGCCTCTTGGGTGAAAACCGGGGAACAGATTGGCACGGTAGGCACACCTGTCAGTGCCAAGCCGCGCCCTGCCAACCTGTATTATTCCATCCGCAGTTTGCCCCCACAGGTTTCCGAGTGGGAACCGGACAAGCCGTTCGGGCTAGATCGGGTTTTTTACGTGAATCCGCATGAGTTTCTGACGGCTTATCAGGCTACAGATAGTAGTCATGAACAACCCAGTCCAGGTAACACCTCACCCACCCCGGAAAAGCCCTGAACATCCAGCATTTCGACAGTCGCCTAGCTTAAATGGAGTATACTGTGGCTTTGTAATTAGCCTTGCAAAGCCACATGTCCCAGCCCAACACCAAGCCGCTTGTCCTCGTGGACGGTTCTTCCTACTTGTTCCGCGCTTTCCACGCCCTGCCGCCGCTGACCAATTCGCATGGCGAACCGACTGGCGCGATGCACGGCGTGCTCAATATGCTTGATAAGCTGCGTAAGGATTACGCCCCGGAACACATGGCGGTGATTTTCGACGCCCCCGGCAAGACCTTCCGTGATGGTATGTACCCGCAATACAAAGCCAACCGTCCGCCGATGCCGGAGGATTTGCGCTGCCAGATTGAGCCACTGCTGGATATTATCCGCGCACAAGGCTACCCGTTGTTGATTATCCCCGACGTGGAAGCCGACGACGTGATCGGTACGCTGGCAGCGCAGTACGACGGCAAGGTAATCATTTCCACCGGTGACAAGGACATGGCGCAATTGGTGGATCAACGTGTCCACCTGATCAATACCATGAGCGGGCTGTATTCCGACCCGGCGGGGGTAGTAGAAAAGTTTGGTGTCACCCCGGAACGCATCCGCGACTACCTTGCCCTGATCGGCGACACCGTGGATAACGTACCCGGTGTCAACAAGGTCGGGCCGAAAACGGCAGTCAAATGGCTGGAAGAGTACGGCTCTTTGGACAATATCATCGCGCACGCTGCCGAGTTCAAGGGCAAGATCGGTGACAACCTGCGCGAAGCGCTGGCACACCTGCCGCTGTCGTATGAGCTGGTGACGATCAAGTGCGATGTGGAATTGGACATTACCCCGGAAACGTTGGCGTTTAACCCGCAGGATGTGGATAGGTTGAGGGAACTGTATGAGCGCTATGAGTTTCGGACACGGTTGGCGGCGTTGAACAGCTCCGCTGTTACCACCCATCCTAACCTTCCCCCGCAAGGAGGGAAGGAACAAGAAGGCAGTACTGGCGACCTCTTCACTCCCTTCCCCCCCAGCGGGGGAAGGGCTGGGGATGGGGGGGATAGCGTCGGTAACGACGCTTATGCCACCATCCTCTCACAAGCAGACCTCGACCGCTGGCTCCAGCGCCTACAGCAAGCAGGCGAATTTTCCTTCGACACCGAAACCACCAGCCTCAACTACATGGATGCCGAAATCGTTGGCGTCTCCTTTGCCATTGTTCCCGGTGAAGCCGCCTACCTGCCGCTGGCACACGACTACCTCGGCGCACCGCCGCAACTCAACCGTGAGGCCGTGTTCGCCCAACTCAAGCCGTTGCTGGAAGACCCAGCCATCCGCAAAATCGGTCAAAACCTCAAATACGACCGCAGCGTGCTGCTCAACCACGGCATCGAATTGCGCGGCATTGCCCACGACACCATGCTCGAATCCTACGTGCTGGATTCCACCGCCAGCCGCCACGATTTCGATACCTTGTGCGCCAAGCACCTCAACCACACCACCATCAGCTTTGCCGATATTGCGGGCAAGGGCAAACACCAGATCACGTTCAATCAGGTCGCGCTGGAACAGGCCACCCCCTACGCTGCCGAAGATGCCGATTACACCCTGCGCCTGCACCAGCATTTCGCGCCGCAGTTGCAGGCACTCGACGCGCAACGCAAGCTGTACGAAACGGTGGAAATACCGTTGCTGAGCGTGCTTTCCACGATTGAGCGCAATGGTGTCAAAGTCGATGCCACTATGCTTGCCAGACAAAGCAAGGAACTGGACGCGCGTATGCACAAGGTGATGCTGGAGGCTTATGCAGCAGCAGGACAGGAATTCAACCTTGCCTCACCCAAGCAACTGGGGGAAATCCTCTACACCAAACTTGGCCTGACTGCCCCGCGTAAAACCCCCAAAGGGCAACCGTCCACTGCCGAGGATGTGCTGGAGGATCTGGCAGCACAGGGGCATGAATTACCCAGTCTGATCCTCGAACATCGCGGTTTGGCAAAGCTCAAATCTACCTACACCGACAAACTGCCCGAACAGATCAACCCGCGTACCGGGCGGGTACATACTTCCTACCATCAGGCAGTCGCTTCTACCGGGCGCTTGTCATCCACCGACCCGAATTTGCAGAACATTCCAGTGCGTACCGAGGAAGGGCGGCGTATCCGTCAGGCGTTTATCGCCGAACCTGGCTGCAAGCTGCTGGCGGCGGATTATTCGCAGATTGAACTGCGCATCATGGCGCATTTGTCGGGTGACAAGGGTTTGCTGGAAGCGTTTGCCAGCGGCAAGGATGTACACCGTGCCACTGCCGCCGAAGTGTTTGGCACACCGCTGGCGCAAGTGAGCACGGAGCAACGCCGTGCCGCCAAGGCGATCAATTTCGGCCTGATTTACGGTATGTCCGCCTTCGGCCTCGCCAAGCAACTGGGGGTAGACCGCAAGGATGCGCAGGATTACGTCAACCTGTATTTCGCCCGCTACCCCGGCGTAAAACAGTACATGGATGACACCCGCGAACAGGCAAGGGCGCAAGGCTACGTTGAAACGCTGTTCGGTCGCCGCCTGTTCCTGCCCGACATCAAGTCGAAGAATGCCGCCACCCGCCAGTATGCGGAACGCACTGCCATCAATGCGCCAATGCAGGGCACGGCTGCCGACATCATCAAGAAAGCGATGATTGCGGTGGATGGGTGGTTACGTGACAGCGGCCTGCAAACCAGAATGATCATGCAGGTGCATGACGAACTGGTGTTTGAAGTGCCGGAACACGAGCTGGCAACCGTGCAGGTGCGGGTTACTGAGCTGATGACGAATGCAGTACAACTGGCAGTGCCGTTGGTGGTGGATAGCGGTATCGGGAATAACTGGGATGAAGCCCATTAAGGATTGCGCCCCATTGGTCGACAGGTTGCAAACCCTGGGCAAAGTTCTCGGTTTTTCTGCCATTGGCATCAGCAATATTGACCTTGCCCATGCCGAACAACGCCTGCTTGACTGGCTGGCACACGGCTACCACGGTGACATGGAGTGGATGCAACGCCACGGCAGCAAACGTAGCCGCCCGGCTGAGCTGGTTCCCGGTACGCTCAGCATCATCAGTGTGCGCATGGATTATTTCCCGCCCGCCAGTACCGATGCGGCCATGCTGCTCAATCACCCGCAACGTGCCTACATTTCCCGTTACGCGCTGGGGCGTGACTATCACAAGCTATTGCGCCAGCGACTGGAAAAGCTGGCACAACAGCTACAGGCTGACATCGGTGCATTTGGCTACCGGGTTTTTACCGACAGCGCCCCGGTGTTGGAAAAGCCGATTGCGCTCAAAGCCGGGTTGGGCTGGATGGGCAAACACACCAACATCCTCAGCCGTGAAGCTGGTTCCTGGTTTTTTCTGGGTGAAATCTATACCGATTTGCCGCTGCCGGAAACTGGGCAGGTCAGCGGGCATTGTGGGCAATGCACGGCGTGCATTGATGTCTGCCCGACCCAGGCGATTCTTGCCCCTTATGTGCTGGATGCACGCCGGTGCATTTCCTACCTGACTATCGAGCATCAGGGTAGTATTCCAGTAGCACTGCGTCCCTTGCTGGGCAACCGCATTTACGGTTGTGATGATTGCCAGTTGATATGCCCGTGGAACCGGTTTGCGCAAACCTCTCTGGAAGCGGATTTTGCCGTGCGTCAGCGGCTGGATTGTGCCAGCCTGAGCGAGCTGTTCCAGTGGAGTGAGGCGGAATTCCTGCGTAAACTGGAAGGTTCCGCTATTCGTCGTATCGGCTACGAACGCTGGTTACGTAATATCGCGGTGGCACTGGGGAATATGCCAGCCAATCCATCCACCCTGCGTCTGCTGCAATTCCGGCGGCAGGCAGTCAGCAGTTCGCTGGTGCAGGAACACATCGACTGGGCAATTGGCAGGCACGATCAGTCCAAAAATTAACCGATCATCTGTCTTTATTGTCCTCTTGTCTGCGGTTATTTCCGTCTGTCACATAACGCTGCACATTTGCATTTTTTTCTGTAAGGATATGCCCATACACAAGCCGAAAACACAAAACGACACCATGAAAACAAGAAAAAACAGTGTGTTATTGTCAATCCTTGCCCTGTTGCCATTGTTTGGCTGTGCAAGCGTACAAAATCACCCCGTCTACAGTGCATGGCAGGAAAAAGCCTATAGCGCTTACGGGATGCCGGTTCCAGCATCGGGCGCTGTTCCCTTCATGAGTGCCACCATGCCTTCTCGGTCTTATACGGAGCGAGGTTCGTCATACCGCTTGCAGCACGGTTATACCGGGCGTACTTTGCGGGTTTCGGCTCCGGTGGTGTCAGCCGCTGAACAGAATTACATCGCTCAACACTATTCATTAAGATAGCCTGTTGACCAACCTATTGTTAGCCCCTGGGGTCCACACGGACTCCACTTCGACACAAAGGTCTTAGCCCTTCCTTTGTGTCCTTTTAGCCAGACCCTTTATTTCGGGTCTGGCTTTTTTTCGTTGTACACTCGCGCTGGTATCAATCCGAATTCTTCAAGGAGATCCTGATATGGACATCGGTGCATTACGCCGGGAATACACCCAGGCAGGTCTGGAACGCGCCACGCTGGCTGATAACCCTTTCCAGCAATTCAGTCTGTGGTTTCAGCAAGCGGTCACGGCGGAAGTGTTGGAACCCAATGCCATGCAGATTGCGACCGTGGCTGCCAACGGCAAGCCTTCCTTGCGCACGGTGTTGCTCAAATCCTATGATGAACAGGGATTTGTGTTTTTCACCAACTACCATAGCCAGAAAGCCCAGCAGATCAACGAAAATCCGCAAGTAGCCCTGCTGTTGTTCTGGAAAGAGCTGGAGCGGCAGGTGGAAATTATTGGCAGGGCAGAAAAGGTTTCCACCCTGGAATCCCTGCGCTATTTCACGACCCGCCCGCGTGGCAGCCAGTTGGGGGCATGGGTATCGGCACAGAGTTCCATTATTACCTCACGCACGTTGCTGGAAATGAAGCTGGATGAAATGAAACGCAAGTTCAGTGCCGGGGAAATCCCGCTGCCCGATTTCTGGGGCGGCTACCGTATCGTCCCGGAAACCATCGAATTCTGGCAGGGACGCCCCAGCCGCCTGCATGACCGCTTTGAATATCGCCGTACTGAAACCGGTTGGGAAATTGTGAGGCTGGCACCGTGAATACTTTGCAACTGAAAATACCGCCGCCGGTTTACCTGCTGGCTTTTGCCGGAATGATGTGGCTGCTGGATGCACAACTGCCGCTATGGCAGTGGCTGGCTGCACCGTGGAACAAGCTGGGGCTGGTGCTGATCGTACTGGCTTTAGTGGTAGATTTCTGGTCGCTTGGGCTGTTTTTCCGCGCCCATACCACGTTCAATCCCATCCATCCCGAGCGCACTCGCGAACTGGTGACAGATGGCTCTTACCGTTATACCCGTAATCCCATGTATCTGGGGATGCTGATTATCCTTTCTGGCTGGGGCATTTATCTTGGAAGTCTTGGCCCCTTCCTGCTGTTGCCATTATTTGTGCTGACCCTGACGGTGCAGCAGATCATTCCCGAAGAAAAAATGCTGGCAGAAAAATTTGGTGAAAGGTATCGTGCATACACAAAGCGGGTTCCCCGTTGGCTCTAAGAGGGTGGCAGGATGTCTGTGCGTAGTATTGTAATTGTGAGTGGTTTGTTGTTGCTGGCAGCGTGCAACACGGATAATCCGTTGGCAGGCAGCAATGCCCCGGTATCTTCTGGAACCCTGAAGATTGAAACTGTCGAATTCCAGCGCAACGGTGGCCCGCAATGCCCAGGTACTCCGGGCGTCACACCTGATAACCAGCAGTGTGCCAGCGTCAGGATTTCCTACCCCAAGGTGCAAGACCCTGGCAACCCGGCAGTGGCTGAAACCATCAACCAGTTTATTCGGACCCAATTGCTGGAATATGGCGAAGATGAGCAAGGCAAACAGCCTGCCACCCTGGATGAACTTGCCAACACCTTCATCGGTGAATACTTGCAAGACCCGGTGGGAGCCTGGGAAATGGAGCGCCACATCGCGGTGGCTTTCGGCACGGAACAACTGCTAACCCTCAGTTATAGTGAAAGTGGCTATACCGGTGGGGCGCACCCATTCAGTGGACAGCGCCATTTTGTGCTGGCTACCGGCAACGGGCAGCAACTTACCCTGTCTGACCTGCTGGCTTCCGGTTACGAAAGCCAACTGAATGTTGCAGGCGAAAAAGCCTTCCGTCAGGCACGCGAAATAGCCCCGGATGCAAATCTGGAGTCGGAAGGTTTCTGGTTTGAGAACAATGCCTTCAAGGTCAACACCAATTTCGGGGTCATGGCTGACGGCTTGCTGTTCACGTTCAATCCTTACGAGGTCGCGCCCTATGCCCTTGGGCCGACGGATTTCACGGTACACTACGAAGACATCCGCAGCCTGATAAGCACCAGCAGCCCGCTGGCAGCACTCGCCAAGTAAACAGGCAATGCAATACCTGCGTGACCCGGAACGTATTCTCCAGCAAAATTACGCCAACATCCGGGAACAACTCACGCTGGATGCCTTCACCCCTGCACAGCAACAGGTGGTTATCCATCTGGTGCGGGCTTACGGCGACCCGTTACTGGCACAACACATCCTGTTCAGCCAGCACGCCATTGATGTTGCCCTGAAAACCATCAAAAAACGCAACAACATCCTCTATGATGTCGAACTGGTACGGCATACACTGGATACAACCCTGTTGTACCAAGAGCCGCTTAGCTTTCTCGGCAAGGCCGCCGTCATTTCCCATGCCAAGGCCAGCAAGCAAACCCGTGCCATGACAGCGGTGGATTACTGGAAGCCCTACATGGCGGGTTCCATCATCCTGATCGGTGAATCAGCCACTGCTTCGCTACGTTTGCTGGAAATCCTCAAGGAGGGTGCACCCAAACCCGCCCTGATTGTGACAACCTCGCGTGGTTTCGTGAATGCAGAAGCTGCCAAGCGCATATTGTGGGAGCAACATGCCGACCTGGGGGTGGAATGCATTGTGCTGGCAGGAACCCGTGGCGGCGGTGTGCTGGCTGCCACCATCATGAATGCCCTGCTGATGCTCCAGCAAGGCATCTACGTGTAAGCCGCCTTACAGCTTTTCCAGATTGGCATAACCCAGCACCAGCCACTTTACCCCCGCAGTCTTGAAATTGACCTGTACGCGGGAATGCGCCCCGGAACCTTCCGCATTGGTGATCACCCCTTCGCCGAATTTGGCGTGGCGCACCCGTTGCCCGATACGGTAGCCGGTTTCGGCTTCGGCGTATTTGTTCGGGGTACGTACCGGCGGTGGCGGGGCGGATGGGCGATAGCCGCCGCCATCGGTGTAACGGGTAGTCTGGTAGGTCTTCACTTTCGGGCGTACTTCTTCCACCAGTTCCTCCGGCAGTTCACGCAGGAAACGTGACGGCGGGTTGAACTGGGTGCGCCCGTGCAACTGGCGTTGTTCGGCGTAGCTCATCACCAGTTCCTGTTCGGCGCGGGTAATGCCGACGTAGCACAGGCGGCGTTCTTCCTCCATCCGTGCCGGGTCATCGGCAGACATCTGGTGCGGGAACAAGCCTTCTTCCAGCCCACACAGGAACACCAGCGGGAATTCCAGCCCCTTCGCCGAATGCAGGGTCATCATTTGCACACAGTCTTCGCCTGCTTCACCTTGCCCTTCACCCGCTTCGAGGGCAGCGTGGGAGAGGAAAGCGGAAAGCTCGTCCATTTCCGGCATATCGTCCGTTCTGACGTAGGTGTAGCCCCGTGCCGCTGTCACCAATTCGCCCAAGTTATCCACCCGTGCTTGCCCTGCTTCCCCTTTTTCTTTGGCGAGGAAATGCGGTTTTAGTCCCGCAAGGTCAATGATGATTTCCACCTGTTCGGCAAGGGGTAAGGTGTTGATGTCGCTTGCCATGCGGTTGATGAGATGCACGAAATGCAGCACACCGTTAGCCGCCCGTGGGGTGAAATCACCAATCTCGGCGGCTTGGTTGGCGGCTTCCCACAAGGAAATATTGGCAGTGCGGGCGTGGATACGCAGGATGTCGACGGTGCGTTCGCCGATGCCGCGTGGTGGATGGTTGACGATGCGTTCAAACGACGCATCATCTTGGCGATTCACGCTCAGGCGCAAATACGCTAGCGCATCCTTGATTTCCGCCCGCTCGAAGAAGCGCAAGCCGCCATACACGCGATAGGGGATGCGGTTTTCGTTGAAGGTGGTTTCAAACACCCGTGATTGCGCGTTGGAACGGTACAGCACCGCCACGTCGCGGCGCACGCCGCCCTGTTTCACCCATTTCTGGATGCGCCCGGCAACGAAACGCGCTTCATCCAGTTCGTTGAAGGCGGCGTAGAGTTGCAGGCGTTCGCCCTCCTTGCCATCTGTCCACAGGTTTTTGCCCAGCCGCCCCCGGTTGTTGCTGATAAGCGTGTTCGCGGCGGTGAGAATATTGGCGGTGGAACGGTAATTCTGCTCCAGCCGGATGGTTTCGCAGTTGGGGAAATGTTTGGTGAAATTGCGGATGTTTTCGATCTTCGCCCCACGCCAGCCGTAAATCGACTGGTCGTCATCGCCGACTGCAAACACTGGGTTGTTGTCCCCGGCAATCAGCCGCAGCCACGCATATTGCAGTGCGTTGGTATCTTGGAACTCATCCACCAGAATGTGGCGGAAACGGTTGCGGTAATGCTGTTGCAGGTCGGGGTTGTCGCGCAGCAGTTCCAACGAGCGCAGCAGCAGTTCGGCGAAATCGACCACGCCGTTGCGCTGGCAGGCTTCCTCGTAGACGGTGTAAATCCGCACCATTTGCCGCTGGGCGAAATCACCCCGGTCTTCGATGTGCTGTGGGCGCGAACCTTCATCCTTGCGGGCATTGATGAAACCAGCCACCTGACGCGGCGGGTAACGGGTTTCATCCAGTTCCAGCGACTTGAGGATGCGCTTGACCATGCGGATCTGGTCTTCGGAATCGAGAATCTGGAAGGTCTGCGGCAGTTTCGCCAGTTGCCAGTGCAGGCGCAGCAGGCGGTGGGCGATGCCGTGGAATGTTCCCACCCACATACCACCGGTCGGTACTTGCAGCAGTTCCTGGATGCGCCCGCGCATTTCCGCCGCCGCCTTGTTGGTGAAGGTAACAGCGAGGATGCTGAAGGGCGAAGCATTTTCGACTTCGATCAGCCAGGCAATGCGGTGTACCAGCACACGGGTCTTGCCGCTGCCTGCCCCGGCAAGGACAAGAATAGGCTTGGGCGGCGCAGACACGGCCAGTTGCTGCTGCGGGTTCAGGGGGGCGAGGATGGGGGAGGTTGTATTCATGCAGGGATTGTAGCGTTTAACGCGGCTTGGTTCATGCTGTTCCGTTGTGCAATTCGGTTTCACCCATCCAGTAACACAGCAAGGGGGCGGGTATTCGTGTCTGGTATCTTTTATCCCGGTGGCATTCAATCGCCTGATCGGCAATACTGGTATTCATGCAACACCTCCTCGTCGACATTTCCGCCCACGGCCTCGGGCACGTGGCGCAGACTTCCGCTGTCCTGAATGCGCTCGACTGCGCCCATTTGCGTCTGACCATCCGCTCCATGACACCGGAAAGCGTGTTGCGTCGCCGTATCCGCCATCCTTTCACCCTGATTCCCTGGCAGCAGGATAACGGTATGCTGATGCATGACGCGCTGCGGGTGGATGTGCCTGCCAGTATGCACTGGTACGCAACCTTCCACGCCAACTATTGCGAACGCAAGGCGCAGGCTGCCCGCGAACTGGAACGGCTTCAGCCTGATCTGCTGTTTGCCAATATTCCCTACCTGAGTCTGGATGCTGCGGGGGAATGTGCTATTCCGGCAGTGGCGCTGTGTTCGCTCAACTGGGCAGACGTGTTCCATGCTTATTGCAGCAAACTGGCAGGAGCCGAAAAAATTTATGCTGAAATTCGCCACGCCTATACGCAGGCGGAGGTTTTCCTGCAACCTGTGCCATCAATGGTGATGCATCACGACTTGCGTACCCGCGCTATTGCCCCCATTGCTGCCATCGGACAACGCCAGCCTGAGTTGTTGCGGGCAAAAGCGCGGCAACCGGATACCACCCGTTTCGTGCTGGCAGCTCTGGGCGGAATCGGGGTGGAATACCCGTTGGCAAACTGGCCTGTTTTGCCGGGTGTGTGCTGGATATTCCCGGATGCGGCCTTGTGGCGGCAACGTGAGGATTTCCTGCCGGAATCGCTGTTTGGTTTGAGCTATCTGGATTTGCTGGCATCCTGTGATGCTGTCATCACCAAAACCGGCTATGGCACGCAAACGGAAGCGGTGGTGAATCAGGTTCCGGCCTTGTGTATCCGCCGGGGTGACTGGCCGGAGGAACCCAACCTGCCGGATTGGCACGCCCAACACGGTGAAGTGTTGTTCACCGACTGGCAGCAGATACAGGTGTGTAGCTTCGGGGAACAGATCATGACCTTGCTGGAAACGCCATGGGGGAAGCCAGCAGTTTCCCCCACGGGTGCTGCCGAAGCAGCGTCGGTGTTACAGGCTCGCTTGCAAGCCTTGTAAATGCTTATGGCACGATGCAACCGCGCCAGGTACTGCTATGTACGGCCTGATAAAACTCAAACGTGCCTTCAAAGCAGTTGGGTTCATACAGGTTGCTTGCCCCGGTAAAGCTGCTCAGACGAGCACCGTTCTGGTCGAAATATTCCATGGTCAGGTGCTGTGGGTCAGGTTGTGACCAGATGCCAGTAGTGGCACTGCCGCCCGTATCAATGCTGTTGTTGGGGTTGAGGGTCAGGGTGGCTGGATCCTGCAATTCCGGCGGACACTGCGAAATATTCATGTTGTACCAGCAGTTGGTGAAATTCAGGGTTGCCGGTGGTGTTACCACAATATCCGGCCCGACCGGAATGGGGGCACTAACCACGGTTGTGACGGTCTTGCTGTTGTTGTTCGGGTTGGCTTCCCCGCTGACCGGGACAACAGCCGCGCTGAACTGGATGCTGCTGTCCGTTGCCGGGGTAATGACATCAAACGGCAAAACCTTGTAGCCATAATTCGGCAGGGAAGGAATCGCACAGTTCAGGACGTTGCCGTTTGCCGTACAGTTGGGTGCTTGTACCAGGGTGACATTGGCTGGCAGGGTAATGGTGGCGGTGGTGCTAGCAGCCACACTGTTTTGCACGGTATTGCGCACCCGTGCTTCATAGCGGGTAGTGGTGGTAGCACGGGCAGTGACGGGGGCGATCGGGAAATCCATCACCAGTTCCGGCGGGATGGCAGGGGCGCTGACGGTGGTAGTAACGGTGGCACTGTTGTTCGCGGTATTGTTCTCGCGGCGTACCGGTGCGACGCTGCCGCTGATTTGCAGGGTGGTGGCGGTTGCTGGTGTCATGATGTCAATGGGCAAAACCCTAGAAGCATTACTGGCAAGAGCAGGAATCGCACAACTCAGGCTGTTGCCGTTGACATTGCAACCGGGAGCTTGTACCTGTGTGACATTGGTTGGCAAGGTGAAGGTGGCAGTGGTGCTGGCAGAAGTGCTGTTGGTGGCAATATTGGTGATGCGGGCTTCGTAATGGGTATTGCTGGATGTGATCGTGCTGGTTGGGGCGACCGGGAAGGTCAGTGCCAGATCAGCAGGGGGAGCGGCATATGCCCCGGTGGCAAAACTGGACAAAATGATGAAGCTGATTGTTTTTAAAGATAATGGTTGTTGCTTTTTTTGCATGACACTCTCTCCGTTATGTTGTTGTTGATTGATGCTTGTAACAATAGGATTATTTTATGAATGTGTGGTTTCATACATCCATCAGCGGTATGAATCGGCAGACAAATATCGGGGAGTCTCCAAAATACCACACGAACCTCGGCAGTAATTGCCGGAACTGTTATATTCAGCTATTCAATTAACCTGATGATGACGTTACAAACACCAATAAGGAGGCAGCCATGCAAGACGGTATTCTCAGTGAAAGCATGAAAGGTATTTCCCACATTGCCAACAATCCTTACCGGCATTTGCAAAAGATTTCTGCCGAGATTGACAGCTACGATACTCGTGACAAGATCGACCGGGTGCTAGATGAGCTGGATTTCATCCATGAATTGCTGGATCCGGAAATGCAGCCGATGGTAACGAAAGTCACGGATGCACTGATGGATCGTTATCGGGCGCTGGGCTGATTCCGGCTTGGCGGCGGCATGGAAACCTATGCCAAACGTTTGAACAACCCGTTTCGAGGCCTGTTGCAGGTGGTTGCGACCACTCAGGTACGTGCCCTCAGTTTCGACGGGCGTTATTGGGAACTCCAGTTTCTGTGCGATATGCATCAGCTTAAGCCTGCGCTGCGGAAGTCCGTGCCGCGTTTCCAGTATGCCCGCATCGGTCAGTGGGATACCCAGCGCGGGTTTCAGCCCTATCCGCTTGACCCGGTACTGGATCGTGCCGAGGTAGAGCAGCATTACGGTGCAGTAGTTGCAGCGTTGGGTAATGTCCATGCTCCCCTGCCGCAGGATGATGTTTACGAATACTGGTTGCTGGATGAGCAAAATGCCCAGCCGCTGGCTTTGCTTGCCAGTTGCCGCACGGCTGCGGAAATGGCGGAACTGACTCCGCGCCAACCTTGTTGGAAAGCCGTCAGTGCCGCCCAACTAGCCATCAGCTACACAGGAGAAGAAACCCGCCGGGGAATGCCGCCCGTTGCTTACCGGCTGGAAGTCCAGGTCAAGGCCAGAGCCGGGCAAAATCCGCTAGCCCGCTGGTATCGGCGTAATCCTGATGGTTCCGGGCAGGAAAGCAGCCAGACGGGTGGTGATTGCGCCCTCTTGCCTGCCAGTGCCTTTCCCGAACTGTTGTTGCGCGAAGACTGGCCTAACAACACGGCACAGGATTTGTGCGACCGCTACCTGCAACGGCTTGCCCCACAATTGCTGGTTTTGCAGGGGCTTTCTCATTCAGCCCGAGACCGGTTGGAACAGATGGCAAGCCAGCATGTGGTGGAAATGGATAGGTGTTTCCATCTGTATCCGGCAGTCGCTGACCCCCAGCGCATGACAGCCTGGCGGGTGGAAGCGCGGTTGCGGGTGGCTTGCGGGCGCGAGTAAGGCCGGGTTAGTCAGGGGCGGAAGTGTGTTTCCAGTGCAGCCAGCAAGGTGTCCACATCGGCACTGCTGTGGGCTGCTGAAAATGTAACCCGCAAGCGGGCGGTATCGACGGGCACGGTAGGCGGGCGGATGGCTGTCACCAGAATACCAGCCTCTGCCAATTGCTGGCTTAGTAGCAATGCCTGTTCGCTGCTACCGATCAAGATCGGCTGGATGGGCGTGTCGGAAGGCATCAGCGGTAAACCAAGCTGACTTGCACCCAGGCGGAATTGCCGGATGAGTGCCTGCAAGTGTTCGCGCCGCCAGTGTTCGGTTTGTGCCAGTTGCAGGCTGGTGAGTGTGGCAGCGGCAATGGCGGGCGGTTGGGCAGTGGTGTAAATCCAGGTACGGGCGGTCTGGATCAGGTATTCGATCAGCTCGTGGCTACCAGCTACAAACGCACCCGCAGTTCCCAGTGCTTTGCCCAATGTACCCATCAGGATGGGGACATCGCTTTGACCCAGACCTTCCGCTTCCAGCAGACCAGCACCGTTTTTCCCCAGTACGCCAATACCGTGGGCGTCATCCACCATCAGCCAGGCATCGTGTTCCCGCGCCATAACTGCCAGCTTGCCGACCGGGGCAACATCGCCATCCATGCTGAACACACCATCCGTGAGGATCAGTTGGGTGACATTGTTGTCTTCTTCCTGTGCCAGCAGGCGTTTGCCCAGTGAGGATGTGTCATTGTGCGGGTAACGTATCAGTTTCGCCCCAGACAGCAACCCAGCATCCACTAGCGAAGCATGGTTGAGACGGTCGGCATACACTACGTCGTTGCGGCTGCTGAGCAGGGCATTCGCTACTCCTAGGTTTGCCATGTAGCCAGTGGAAAACAGCAAAGCACGTTCCCGCCCGGTAAAGGCAGCGAGGGCTTCTTCCAGTTGTTGGTGGGGACGTGAGTGCCCGCTGACAAGATGGGCTGCACCACTGCCGACCCCATACGTATTGGCTGCGACCTGCATGGCGTGGATCACATCCGGGTGATTTGCCAGCCCCAGATAATCATTGCTGCAAAACACTAGCATGGGTTTACCGTCGATATGCATGTGCGGTTGCTGGGCGGAATCAGTCGTGCGGGTACGGCGGTAAAGGTGGCGGTCGTGGCGGGCGATCAGTTCGGAGTGGAGTCGGTCAAATTTGGGATCGTTTGTCATTGGGTTTTATGAGCGAGGGGGAAAGTTCGGGGGTGGCTGCCTCTCCACCCCCGTGAGCGTGATTACGCTTTCTTGATCATGAAAGTGTATTCGCCGCCAGCTTCGCTGCTGCTAACCATTTCGTTGCCGGTTTGCTTGCAGAATGCTTCCATATCCTTGACAGAACCTGGGTCGGTAGCGATGACCTTCAGCACTTCCCCGGAAGCCAGACCATTGATAGCCTTCTTGGTACGAAGGATAGGCAGTGGGCAGTTCAGGCCGCGTGCGTCAAGTTCCTGTTTAAAATCAGACATGTTTCCTCTCCTGATCTCAGATTGATGTGATTGCGATCCAAAATTTAGGCTTTGTAACATATCACCAAAATTGCCGTATCGCCATATCTCCGTATACTTGCCGTTTTAGGTAGCAGGAAATCAGCCATGACAGGTACACAACTTCATTTCAGCAAAATGCACGGTATTGGCAACGATTTCGTGGTGCTGGATTGTATCAACCAGCAAGTCAGGCTGGATGCGGCGCAAATTCGGCGCATTGCTGACCGGCATTTCGGGGTGGGCTGTGACCAGTTGTTGCTGGTGGAGGCGTATGCGGGTGACGATGCCGATTTTCGCTACCGAATTTTCAATGCGGATGGTGGCGAAGTGGAACAATGCGGTAACGGTGCACGCTGCTTTGCGCGTTTTGTGTACGATCAGGGCTTGACGCACAAAACCACCATTCCGGTAATGACGGCTGCGGGGCGGATTGTGCTTGAAATCCGTTCAGATGGGCAGGTGACAGTCAACATGGGTGTGCCTGAACTGGAGCCAACCCGCATCCCTTTCATTTCCGAACAGCGGCAAACGCTCTATAATCTGGAAGTGGCGGGCGAATTATGCACATTTGCCGCTGTTTCGATGGGAAATCCGCACGCAGTGCTGCAAGTTGCCGATGTGGATACTGCGCAGGTTGAAATGCTGGGGCCACAACTGGAAAGACATCCGGCATTTCCCCGACGTGTCAATGTAGGTTTCATGCAGGTGGTTGGGCGTGACCGTATCCGCTTGCGGGTATTTGAGCGCGGTTCTGGTGAAACCTTGGCATGTGGCACAGGTGCGTGCGCCGCTGTGGTGGCAGGTCGGCTACAAGGTTTGCTGGATGCACAGGTCAGTGTGGCATTACCCGGCGGGCAATTGCAGGTTCAGTGGCAAGGTGAAGGGCAGCCGGTATGGATGACCGGCCCGGCAGAAACAGTATTCAGGGGTACACTCACAGTATGAGCACGCAAGGCGGACAGGATGGCAACAGCATCAGCGCGGAACAGGTGGCGGCATGGTTGCAGCAACACCCGGATTTTTTCCGTGAGCACGAAGATTTACTGGATTGCCTGAGTATTCCCCACCCACATACCGGTGATGCGGTTTCCCTGCTGGAACGGCTGGTACAACGCCAGCGCAACCGTTATCAGGAGTTGGAACAACGCCAGCATGACATGCTGCGGGCTGCCCGTGACAGTGAGCATGTAATCAACCGCCTGCACAACATGGCGCTGGAACTGATGACTTGCGACAGCCTGGATGATGTGGTGGCAACCTGCAACAGCCTGTTGCGCGGTGATTTCAAGGCGGACAGCGTGGTGTTGCGCCTGATCGGGCACGGCAAACCCCGCGATGGTTTGCATTTCATCAGCCCGGAAGACAAGGCTCTCAAACAGCTTGCTGCCTTGTTCCGCAAGCGTCAGCCTGTGTGTGGGCGCTTGCGTCCGCGTCAGCAGATGTTCCTGTTTGGTGAGGAAGGTGTCGCCATCAAGTCAGCAGTACTGATTCCGCTGTATGAAGCACGTGAAATCGGGGTGCTGGCACTGGGCAGTGAAAACGAAGGCCGTTTCTATCCCGGCATGGGTACTTTGTTCATCGGGCAACTGGGTGACCTGGTGGCTCGGGCACTGGTGCGTTATCTGGATACGCCCCTGCAAACTGCCGAGTCGGGTTCCTGAGTTTGGACAGTGCTACCGACAGCCTGTTAAACCGTTATCATCACCACCTCGCCAGTGAACGGCGCTATTCCCCACGCACGGTCAGCAGTTACGAAACCGATTTGCAGGCATTTCTCGGCTGGCTGGTGCAGCAATCCCCTGAACAGGTGGTTTCCCCGCTAGTAGTGCAAACCTGGCAAGTGCGCCAGTGGATCAGCCAGTTGCACCGCAAGGGCTTGTCCGGCAAGAGTTTGCAACGCAAGTTGTCTTCCATCCGCCGCTTTTACCGTTTCCTGCTGCGCGAAAACCTGATCGAGCATAACCCGGTGGTGGATGTGCAATCCCCCAAACATGCCCGCAAACTGCCGGATACGCTGGATGCAGAGACCCTAGACCGCTTGCTCGACATTGAGCCGGATGATGTGCTGGCGGTACGTGACCGTGCCCTGATGGAGCTGCTGTACTCGTCCGGCTTGCGTCTGTCGGAACTGGTGGGGCTGGATGTGCGGGATCTGGATCGTCGTCAGCAACAGGTCAGAGTCATCGGCAAGGGTAACAAGGAACGTTACGTGCCGGTTGGCAGGGTGGCACTGTCAGCCTTGCAGGAGTGGCTGTATCAGCGCGGAGCACTGGCAGCACATGGGGAAACCGCTCTGTTTGTCAGCAAACTGGGAACCCGTTTGCATCCGCGTAGCATCCAGTACCGTCTCAATCACTGGCGCTTGCAACAGGGGTTAGATCAGCACGTGCATCCACACAAGTTGCGCCATTCGTTTGCCAGCCATGTGCTGGAATCATCCGGGGATTTGCGGGCGGTGCAGGAAATGCTGGGTCATGCCGACATCAGCACCACCCAAATCTATACGCACTTGGATTTTCAGCATCTGGCGAGCGTGTATGACAAGGCTCATCCACGCGCCAGAAAGAAGTGATCAGTCTTCCATGATCCAGACGGAATGGATGGTGGCAGATGGAGATGCGATGCTGGTAGATGTGCCGCTGTTGGCGTAAACGCCAGCAGAACCGTCGCGACCCACTACCTGAAATTCCACGTTTTGCGGCGAATTCTTGAAAGTGGCAAATTCTCGCGATTCGATTTCGGTCGCCTGGATCTCAGTTAGCCCACCCAGTTTGTCAGCAACGCTTTGCAGGTTTTCACCGACATGCACCCCTTGTTCCGTTTTGTATTCAGGGCTGAATACCCGGATCAGGTTAACAGTATGGTCAGCATCATCCAGCATCAAGCGCATGATGATTTCACCGTGGACAGTGATAGCTGCCCAAGTAATGCCTTCGCCATCCTGCTCATTGCTGCTGGTGGCATTCGGCAGGGCAATCAGCACTTCATTGAGGTTCATGCCCAGTTGTACTGCCCCGGCAGCGGTACTGCTGATCAGGTAACGGCTGTTTGCGTTCTGCTGCGCTGATGCGGATGGCTTGTCGCCACTACTGTTGTCACAACCACCCAGCAACAATACCAGACCGACAACTCCTGCTCCCAGATTCTTCCTAAACATTGCTCTCCCTCCCTTGGTGTGGCAAACACTAGCCTGCTGTTTGATGTTTGTCAGGATGGATTCTCAAAGAATACGTAAGGCGTTGAGTAATCACTCACCTCAAAATACACTTTTTTCTCACCGGCATCGACCACGCCGTTCAGATTGGCATCCAGTATGCCGTAACCAAAGCGGTAAGGGCGGTCGCTGCCATTGCTGGTTCCAGCGGCTGTTGTCAGTTTGTCGATCTTGATGAAGCGTCTGACCAGCTTGTCACCGGCATACACTTCCAGTACGCCGTTGACGCCCGTCCAGTTGTTGATTTCGCGCCCGATCTTGTTCTGGGTTTCCTGGGTGCAGGCACTCAGGCCAACCAACAGGGCGAGGGACAACAGGGTGATTAAGGGTTTCATGCATTTTTCCTTGTCAGTTCAATCAATTAGAAGCCAAGAATGCGGGCAGTACGCAAGTCCCCTTTGTCCAATGCCATCTGCACGGGTGTTTTTGGGGGATTTTCAGTGGTGGTGGCATTCAGGTTTGCGCCCTTGCCTTTGAGGAAGTTGGCAATGTCGGCACGACCAAAGCGGGCTGCGTGGTGCAGGGGTGTCCAGCCATTGGCGGTGGTTGCGTTGATATTGGCTCCAGCGTTGACCAGATAAATCACGGTTTGCAGCGAACCGGCTGCGGTTGCCGCGTGCATGGCGCTTTCACCGACACGGCTGGTATGGTGGATGTTGGCTCCCTGCTGGAGCATGTTGGCTACCGTGGCGGTATCCCCGGCACGGGCGGCATCCCACATGCGGGTATCCATTTCTGCCTGTGACATCGGGGGGGCTTCCGGCTGAACCACCGCAGGGGCGGCATTCCCTGCTTCGGCAGGAGGGGCAATAGTTGGGTCAGGCATATAGACAGCCTCGGGAACCGGGACGCTAGGTACGCCAGAAACAACTCCGCCCAGTGAAAACGAGCCTGGCAGGCCATCAGAGCCTGAGGACAGGACTGGTGCTACGGTCGGTGCGGCTATTGCGGGAGCGACCGCAACAGGTGCTGTCGGGGTGCTGGTAGTGCCGAATAGGTCATCATCGGCTAGGGCGGTTGTGCTGACGCCAATAACCAGCACGCCTGTCAACAACAGACGGAAAGAGTGGGTATGCATGTCAATGCTCCGAATTGTGCGAACCATGCTTATATCTATGATTGTCGCTAGTCCGTATTCCCCGGTGTTACGCGGAATAACAGTGGTTAAAGAAATGCCGCGCTGTCCGTCCGCTTTGTCCGCCACGGGTAATGGCAAACGCAAGTGCTTCCTGATGCAGCAGTTCGCTATCCTGTACCCGCCCTTTGAACAGCGTATCGACGATGTTCAGGTAGGTATCCTTGCCCATTGGGCGGAAGGACAGGGACAAGCCGAACCGGTCTGCCAGTGACAACTTGTCTTCAATGGCCTCAGCAGGGTGGATTTCCCCGTCAACCATGCTGGTGGCGAGGTTTTCCGACATGCGCTCGGGCATCATGTGGCGGCGGTTGGAAGTGGCGTAAATGAGTACGTTGGCTGGTGGCTTTTCCAGCGTTCCTTCCATGGTGCTCTTTAACATCCTGTATTCGCTCTGGCCTTCCTCGAAAGTCAGGTCATCGCAGTAAATGATGAAACGGTGATGTGAATCCATGATTTCGTCGGTGATATCGACCAGCACATGCAGGTCATCCTTGGAAATCTGGATCATGCGTAAGCCATAGGTGTGATAACGGGTCAGCACCGCCTTGATCAGTGAGGATTTGCCGACTCCGCGAGCACCCCACAACAGCGCATGGCTGGCAGGTTTGCCACGCAGGAAATGCTCCGTATTGCGGAAAATGGCTTCCTTCTGCTCGTCAATGCCAAGCAGGGTATCAGGATTGACCAGATCAACGTTCAGAATGGGCTTAAGAAAATGCCGGTTGGAACGCCATACGGCAGCAATGGTGCTGCGCCAGTCAATTGTCAGTTTGCCGAAAGCCATCTTAACTCCTGTAGCTGGTTCTATAGGTCTCAATAACCTGCCCACAAGTTTAGCCGCTTATAAAACAATTTTCCGCTGCTTTCTGATGATGAAGCGTTTTTACGGAAAAATGGCGGGAACCAGACCCGCCATTTACCGCTTCCGGCTAGCTTGCCCGATTAGGCAGCATCAGTTTCGGCGGAATCTTTCTCGCCCTTGTTGTCAGTCCATGCGAGTTTGACCTTGTCGCCAGCCTTGCCCGCGTAGTTGAACGCGAGGTAAGGAT